>ENA-OZAJ01000379-OZAJ01000379.1-human-gut-metagenome-genome-assembly--contig:-NODE-379-length-23325-cov-12.277911_pt1 | contig 23325 bp, 18 predicted proteins | sample MGYA00243301_ERZ653499 | MGnify/ENA primary metagenome ERZ653499 (study PRJEB26926, sample SAMN06165039) | human gut metagenome | biome: ENVO:00009003; feature: ENVO:2100002; material: ENVO:00002003... | reverse complement strand
CGAGATGTAGCTCCGTCTCGTGGGCTCGGAGATGTGTATAAGAGACAGATATTCCACATTTCAAATTGTTTATATAAGGTATTTCATATCCCATGCATTTCAAGTAATCATATGGGTCTTCATTATAATTAATTTTTATAAAATCAATAAATGCTAAACTGGTCTCTCTCCATTCACCTTCAATTATCAATTATTTTCTCCTATCTAATAAAATTTCTAATGTTTAAATTTTATCTTATACTAAAATGATTAAATAGCAATGATAGATACATGAATGACACGAATTCGTACATGTTTGACATTCAATCAATAATTTTTGCAAGAATCAACGAAATCGCTACCGAAATATTAGCAGCCATAACACAAAGCACTATTTCATTTTTCATTACTCCAAAAATTGCTGCTATAACAATTACAATTAAAATGATAGTCTGAAATCCCCATGTATTTAATTGTTGCTTATGCTTTTCTTCTACTGTTAATGGTTTATTTTCTGCTTCAACCGGAGCCAATCTCAGTACAGTTAACACTGCTACCATATATAGCACCATCAAACACCATATATATTTTTTTCCCAATGCCAATGCAGACAACACAAATACAATAAAGGTAATCTGCGTATACAAGATACATTTAAGATGACTACGTGCATGATATCCTCCAGCTGTCAACCTCAACGGAGTATACACTGCTATGTACGGAATAAATGCTATAGGATATCCTATAACGTAATATGATAATATAACCATAAAAGCAACATTTATTAATGTAGACAAAAGCAATTCCATACCATAGCAGTATGATTCCTTATCATCAGTCTTGATTATTGCATTTTTAATCCAAAACTCAACAATTAGTGTACTTGCTTTCTTAATCATTTCTTTTTTTCAATGAGTCTGGGATATCTGGCTGATGTGAAAAAAAGAAACATGTTGCATTCACAGAGACAACAGCAAGTACCATTGTAAATGTTGCAACGATTTTTGAAAATTTTACTATACCTTTTTTAACCATAATTCTTTGCTCCTTTGTTTTTATTCTTTACACTCTCAATTCTACTCAACATCACTGTATATACAATAGCTCATGCACTAATGACATAAATATACACACCTTTTGCAAATATAGTAGTATTACTATCGCAAATGATAGTAATACTATATTCAAAATATTAATTTTTTTACCTACAATATCTATAGTTTAAATATGAAGGCAGGTAAATCATGCAGGATACAGAATTCATAAAGCATATAGGAAAAATCATACGTTTCTACCGTTTGAAAAATAATCTAACACAAGAACAATTAAGTGAATATGCAGACTGCTCCTGCGGATTTATTGGTCAAATTGAACGTGGTGAAAGCAAAATTTCACTTTCTGTTTTATCCAAAATAATCAATACTCTCAAAATAGACGCAAATGAATTGTTTTGGAGCACCGATACACATACTTCTGAAAGTCAGCAATTGGATAATCAGATAGCTCTCTATGCCAAACAATTATCAATTGACAAAAAACATATTGTTCTCAATCTGATGGATGATTTGAAAAACCTAAATTAATCTTGTAATTTCAAAATTTATAATCTATAATCTTCATAGCTTAATTGTTTTGATAAGAGGATTATTTTTATGAATATTGCTATTTGTGATGATGAACAACAAGATATTGATATACTTTACAATTACTGCAAATCATGCAAATTACCATACAATATTTCTACTTTCTTGTCTGCCTCTGCCCTGCTTGAGGCTTTTAAATCCCAATTTTATGATTTAATTTTTCTTGATATAGAAATGGATAAGCCAAATGGTTTTGAAGTTGGCTCTATTTTAGCAGGATATTCTCCTCGTCCCGTAATAGTTTTTACGACAAACGCACTGCAGTATGCAGTCCGAGGATATGGAATTGCTTTTCGATTTCTATGCAAACCGATAACGATTACAATGTTTCAAAGTGTTGTCAGGGAGGCTCTTGACGAGATTCTTCCGCAAAAGGCAGCGGTAACATGTGGTTCAACTCAGAAAATGATTTCTATAAACGATGTCATATATTTTGAGAGTCTGAACCGGCACATTATTTTTCATTTTGCAAATACATCCACATTGGAGATAAAGGATTCAATGGAAAATATGATTTCAGTTTTTTCATATCCTTCATTTGTACAGATTCACAGAAGTTATTGCATCAATTTGAATTATGTGGACAGCTTTACACCACTTGCTGTCACTATGACTGACGGCTGCAAAATTCCACTTTCTCGGAAAAAACAGACCATTTTCCAAGAGCGCTTTAACAATTTGATACGAGGTACCATCAAATGAATTTTCCAATTGAAGTATATACCATTATTATAGAATGCCTGCTTATTTTCTACTTCTTTCATAAAGAGGTTAGACCTGTATACCCTTCCCGCAGATATATTATCCTATTTTGCATATCACTCTTTGCGGTCATAATGCTATCAACCCTATATACACCTATGTTTATACGGCTTGTCATTATCAGCTTATTTTTGTTTTTATGCTATACTTTCTGCTTCAAATGCAAAATATTCCAAATCACCTATACTATTATATTATTTTTTGTCACGTCGATGTTTTCCGATGTTATTGGTGCGTTTGTACTTTCCAGACTTGGAATTTCAATAAATGAACTTTTAGGAATAAGTGAAGGACGGCTTATCTACAATACCACAAGCAAGATTATTCATCTGTTTTTGCTGGTCATAATTATTTTATTTACCAATGCCCGATTTGATTCAAAGGCTCTACTGCATGCCATACCACTCATGCTCTGCAATCTGTCAAGCATATTTATTCTGTTTGCCCAGTACACTACCTTTATTGACAATGGTAAATACTCCACCTTTGTGATGACCACCATATGTATGCTTGTTATCAATATAGTGGTTTGTGGATATACGGAAATAGTAAAGAAATCTTATGAATTACAGAAAAATCAGCTCTGTATACAGGAGCAGCTTGCCAAACAGGAGCTTTACTATCAGGATATCATTGCTCGTCAGGACGAATCCCGCGCACTTTGGCATGATATAAAAAAATACATGCTGGCAATGGAAAATCTGGTTTCTACGAAAACACGACCTCAAGCCGAAAGCCAGCTCTCTGCCTTAAAGAAAAAGTTTTCAAGCCTTGACCAAATGATTGATACCGGTAATTCCATTGTTGACGGTATCCTAAACTATGGCTCTAATAAAGCAGACAGTCTGGGAATCTCCATAAACTTTAATCTATGGCTGGATACTGACCTCAACATTTCGCCTGTTGACCTGTACATAATCATTGGAAACACTATGGATAACGCAATAGAAGCCTGCGATGCTTTTCCGGCAGGTCACAAACCCTCCATCTCATGTACGCTGCGCCAGAAAAATCATGTGCTGCTTTATGAAATATCCAATCCTATTCCACAGGTTTCCGTAAAAAAAGCCGGAGATATCCACGGATATGGACTTGAAAATGTCAAAGAATGTGTAAATAGAAATAGTGGTTTTATCTCTGTTAAAAACGAAAATGATATATTTTGTGTCTCTATAACACTAAACGTTTAATATGTCTTAAATCCGCGATATCACAAGCCTTCCATCCTGCACATCAACCCTGACCTTATTAGACTCTATCCCCGCTGCCTCAAGCATCTCATCGGTGAGTTTTATCCTGTGCGCCTTGTCCAATACCGTATATTCCATTGCAGGGTGTTTCTTCAATTTCTCCGTACTTACCTTTCCGTCAGATATAAGCACTGTGCGGTCTACACGGCCTGCAAGTGCCATATCGTGTGTGACTATGATGATGGTTATACCAAGCTCTTTGTTCAGCTTATGAAACAGCTCATAGATTGTATCAGCAGTCCTTGTATCCACAGCTCCGGTGGGCTCATCCGCAAGCAGTATGTCCGGCTTATTTGCCAGTGCCACCGCTATCGCTGCGCGCTGCTGCTCTCCTCCCGATAGCTGAGCCGGAAGCTTATCCTTATGCTCCTGTAATCCCACTGCATTTAACAGTTTAAGGGCATAGCTTTTATTATTATCCTTGCGTTTTTTTATAATTTCTCCGTGTTTTAAATTATCGGTATTACCTGAATTTTCAAACATCATCACTGCCTCGACATTCTGCAGCACAGTCAGGTATGGGAACAGATTTTTGGCACTTTTCTGCCACACAAAGCCCACCTTGCCCCTGCGGTATCTCACCATTTCAGCTTCTGAATATGTGGAAATGTCTTTTCCGTCAATAGTGAGCACTCCCGCCGTTGGTGTTTCCAGTCCTCCTATCATATTTAAAAGGGTGGATTTTCCGCTGCCGGATTTTCCTATTATCGCAAGCATCTCCCCTGTTTCCACCGTCAGGTCAAGCCCCTCCAGTGCCATCACCTTTTTATCGTCGGTCTCATATATTTTTACCAGTCCATCGCAGTTTATCATCTACTTTTCCCCCTTTTAATTTAAATTACTATGCCGTCACTAAGCTCAAACACTTCATCTCCCAGCTCCATCAGGTTCGGATCATGCGTGGTCATAACTATTGTAATGTCCTCATCGTCTATCAACTCACGGAATAATCGCATGACTTCAAATCCAGCAGCGGTATCAAGTGCTCCTGTCGGCTCATCCGCAAAGACCACCTTCGGGCGATGAACCACAGCGCGCGCTATCGCAACTCTCTGCTGCTCACCTCCCGATAACTGATCCGGCATATGATCCATGCGTTTTGAGAGTCCGACACGCTCCAGCAGCTCTGATACTCTGTCATGCGTATTCTCATTTATCACATCGTTTTTTGCATCTCCAATGTCATTATCCATATCAGTCAAATTCTTCCGTATCTGACGTTTATTTTTCGCAAGTCTAAGGGCAAATTCCACATTCTCATATGCCGTCATCGTGGGAATTAGTGCTATAGACTGGAATACAAATCCCATCTCATACCGCCTTAGTATTTCCCGGTCTTTCTCGGTCATCTGCTCGAGGTTTTTATCCAGAAACTGCACACTTCCCTCTGTCGGCATATCAAGCGCACTAAGGATATTAAGAAGTGTGGTCTTTCCGGAGCCGGAACGCCCTTTTAAGATGGCAAGTGTTCCTTTTTTTATCTCCATGGATACTCCGTCAAGTGCGTGGACTGTTGTACCATCTCCCGCCTTAAAATATCTTTTTATATTTTGAGCAATTATCGCATTTTCCATATATCACGACCTCTTTTTTTACATGCTAACTATCTTCTCCAAGCCTTAGTGCCTGTGCTATCTTCATACTCTTAAGCAGTCTGCTGATAACCACATAGCATACGGCTACAGCCACGAAAAGTGCTCCTGCAAGCTCCAGCATATCAGATTGATAAATATATACATTTACTCCGATATTGTGTTTCTGCGGCAGATATATGATCGATATGAGCCTTACAAACATCGCTGTTGCAGTTATACCTATGCCTGCTCCCGCAAGAAGCGGCAGAAATGATAAAAATATCTGCTCGTTTAAAAGCATTGCTTTTACCTCTCTCATTCTCATTCCCATTGCGCGGTATATACCAAACTGCAGCTCCCTCTGTTTTAGTGTCATAACCCAATACAGCAAAAATCCTACTGAGCACACTATCAGTGAAAGTATAAAACTTAATGTAAACATACCGTTTGTGATCTGCACTGTGGCTGAGTTTTTATTCTCGTCTATAAGCTGCTGCGCGGATGTTAAATTTTTGTATATATTATCCACCGTTTTTCCCTTTGACAGGTTCATCCACACACTGTACGGTGTCATGCCGAACTTTTCCACAACCGTAGCATAATTTGCAACGATCAGGTATTTCTCCTGCTCGGTCACATTTCCTTCTACATCTGTCTCATAGGTGTAACGCTCGTAGCCCGGAAAACCTTTTACTATGGCACATACCTTTGCATTCTCGGATGCGTAGATCTGATCATCATCGACAGCCTCCGGTACATACCTTGAGTAATTTAAGCTGTCACCAACTTTAAGTCCCAGAGCTTTTGCCAGATTTGAGGAAATGATGACTCCGTCCGGCTCCTTTGCCAGCTCATTCAGGTAATTGAACCAGTGCGCGTCATTAATATCATCATTTTGGTCACTCTGCAATTTCGCAGTCTCACCGAATTCTTTTGTGTTTATCGCCATAAGATATGCATCCGAAACCGAACCACTGCCTGCGGAAATATCTACCCGCTCGTCCTCAAGCACACGCGTGACACCGTCACAGATGCCCTCATTTTTGAGCGACTCGTATTTACCGAAATCAGGCTCGTCATACATCCAGTTTACAGAGCCATCTTTATTCTTCTGTATCCTGAGTCTGAAATCTTCGTTGTATATCGCATCACAACCCACATTGTAGACGATCCGTTTTTCCATATTGCTGTTCATGGTGCGCGCCATATTCGCGTCAAAAATACCGCCAGCCACTGTCATGATAAGAAATACTGCCAGAAATCCCTGATTGTATCTGGTTCGTTTTAGCTGTAAAAATGATGCATACATTGCCGGAGAAAAATGCTTTTTAAAGAGCCTGTCCACAAGCAGAATAATAAGTCCGGTAAGTCTTACGCACAAAAGTGCCGCTGCAAATATAAAAAGCGAATTGTCCAGTATCATGACAGGATCTATGCTCCTGTTCTCAAGAACAGATATCGCAAGCGTACTCTTCTGCTTGTTGTAATTGTAAAGCAGATATGCTGACAGAGCCAAAAGTATAACGTCTATAAAGCATTTCTCCCAAAGAGGCTTTTTCTTTGATATTCGTTCCCTGCTGCGCTCTGATATGGCATCCTTTGATTTTTTCCACACCGGAACTGTGATAAACAGCACCATGATAACTGCCGCTGCCACCGCATAGACAAGCATCTGCCATACAAATCTGTAAGTGCCTATATCCTTTGCCGTAAATCTTAAAAATCCGTCTGTAGATGCGGCAGCCCGGCACATTATATATCCGAGTACTATTCCAAGTACACAGCCCGCAAACGCTATTATTCCTGACTGCTGCAGGTACAAAATAAATACCTGTAATTTTGTCGCACCGCGGCTTCTTAAAACAAGTATGTCATTTTCCTCGAGCGAAAGTATCTGTGCAGATATCATTCTTATAAATAAAATCAAAAGCACAAGACACGGCAGCTCCAACGCCCAAAGCATCAGCTTTATCGTCTTCTGCTGTGTAAAAAAGCGCTCCAGCGTATCACGGATGTTGTCATTGTAGAGCTTGTCAGCATCCTTAAACTGCTCCATATAACCGTCATATAGTGAGGCATTTTCCGTGTTGATCTGCCTGTAATCCAGCATGAGAAAATCACTGTAGCTGATATTGTCCTCGCTGTAATACTGCATCATTTCGTCAAAAACATCCTGCGAAACAAATATCACATCGCCCATATCCGAAAGCGTCTTGGCCCAATATGGATCGTTTATATCTTTTTCACGGCAGATCTGTGATATGACGAAAGAAATTTCCTTTTTCCCACTGCCATCAGGTACATGTAAATAGATTTTTTCACCTGCTACAAGTCCGTAGTGATCCATTGTCTTTTCGCTTATACTGCATTCGAATGTGGCTGTGTCAGTCTGAGATTTTACAACATCCGCGTACTCCGAAAGCCCCGGCAGATATCCTATTGTAAAATAATGGTTAAGTCCTCCAAACTCTGTATCTGCGCGTCCTCCTGAGAGTGTGATAAGCTGCTGTGAGGAAACCTTGTTTATATCCACATATTCAGTCCACTTCTTTTCGTATCCTGACAGCTTATCAAGCACTGACTGCGAATCAGGATAATCTGCCACCGCATATGTTCCCTCGCGGCTCATCTGTGCAGGAAACTCATTCTGCTGTGTGGCATGATCCGTAAAAAGTCTGTCGAGTATCTGATTGCCCGCACCCTTTTCAAACATAGGGTGGCACACAAAAAGTGCTATAAACAAAGCCACTCCCATAAGCAGACACAGATTTAACCATTTTCTGTTTTTTAATTTATTAATTACGAAGCCAAACATATTTCATCGCCCTCATCAATACCGTAAAGCACAAGTGTATTGCTGCCTGATGTATAATCGCTCAATATTACCGGCTGCTTTACCACGCTGTCCCCATCAATTTTCCACACATAGTATGATATATCATCTTTGTCCATAGGATTGACCTGCTTGTGTATGATCGAAGTCGGCACCACTACCACCTTTTTAAAAGAAACATAAGAAAACTTTACAGCAGATGCCCTGGTCAGATCATCCGGTATTCCATTGTCAAGTTTTATATAAAATGCTGCATTTCCATATCCCGAATCTGTGTTTCCGGTAATATGCACACCTTTATCATCCTGATTTATATATCCCTTTTGAGCTTCCCTGCCGTAACCGGCAAAACCGATACAGCTTCCGTAGATCGTTGTACCGTCCAGCTCAAGTGATACGCGCTCTCCCACATCTGCTATATTGTCCTTATATACTTTATAGCTATTGCTATCCTTTACCTGAACCAGCAGTACGTCCGTGGAATTTCCGGTTATCTGCAGGATATCTGAGCCTTCCTCCACATTATCTCCTGCCTTGACACTCACCTTTGAAACTTTTCCGTCATTTTTGGCATATACTGAAATATTTCCTTTGCCGTCATTTCCTGCGCTTATGCTGTCATATGCTGACTGTAGCCTGGAAAGCTGATAGATGTGGTCTGCACAGGCAAGTTTTTTCTGCAGATTCAATAATTGTAAATTCAGTTTCAACTGCTGCTCATCATATGCTGTATCCGGCTTTTCATCCTGCCGGTTATTTTCTTCTGCGCTGCTACCACCTTCAGATAAATCTTTTATCTGTTTATCGTAATCAGCAATCTTCTGCGCATAGGATTCATTCTCCGAGTCGATCGCATTTTTCGCCTCTGTTATAGCAGCTTTGCCCTCTCCGGTATCCACCACGTAAAGCAGCATGCCCTTTTCTACCGTATCGTCCTGCTTCACATTGACCGATACGATCTGCCCTTCATAATCACAGGTTTCGGTTATCGTCCCTGCGTCAGATCTGCTGTAGCGCACACCGTAGTTTGCTATATCAAAGTCAGACCTTGTTACCGTATATTTGCTATACTTTGTCGGAACCTGATCTGTAGAATTATAGTAAACCAGCTCCCCCTCTTTTAAGCCCTCTGTGACCTGTGTATAGTTTTCATCAGACTCACCTGTTGTTATGATGCGTTTCTCGCGGCCGCCCTCATCATTTTTCACATAGACATATCTGGTATCGCCATCCTTATAGATGGAATCTTTTCCCACGACAAGTGCCTGATTTGCTTTTGTCTTTTCAAAATATACCGGATACATCTGTCCTGCCGTAAGAAACGGCTTTTCCCTGCTTTCCACGCACACATCCGGATAGCGGTTGTTTATCTTCGAAAGTACCAAAACCTCTGATGTATATTGAGACTCGGTGACATCATATTTTTCGCCATCGACTATCACATATTTCTTGTCATAATCACTGTATTTGTACTCATTTATGGCTGTATCTTTTATATCCAGCACAAGGTCATCCGTATCTGAGACAATGACTATATTCTCGTATGCCGCAGCAGACCTTCCATCTGTCAGCTTCTTAGTGTAAGTGACAAGACCGCTGTGGACTGCCTTAAGCGTTCCATCATCAACGATCTGCTGATATAAAGCCATCTGCTCATTGATCTTTTGCACGCGGTATTCGTGAAGCTGCTTATCGTACCGTTCATTTTCCTGTTCTGTGGCAATCTGCGTATTGTAATCATCTTCTGTGCTCTCTTTTTTCTCAATCTGTTCTGTTGAAAATTCGTCCGTATCCGCAGCCTGACTCTCCCATAATTTGATCTGCGTATCCGAGATCTGAGCGGATATCTCATATGTCTCATTCTCATGCACCAGCGCATCCTTACATTCCTGCAACTGTTTTTTTGCCTCATCCACATCACAGACAGCAAGCACATCCCCTACATTTACTGTATCTCCCGGCTCCACATATATCTGTGAAATGTTTACGTTGGCACTGTAGTAATTGCAGTAATCCCTAGGAACTGCGGTAGCCATCAGCACCTGTATGGAGCCAATCGTACCGTATTCCACAGGTCTATAGGCTTCATTTAACGCTACAGGTTCTTCAAGCTCCGGAATGCTGCTTTCTGTCATTTTTCCACAGCCGCCTGCCAAAAACGACACACATATCCCCAATACTGCCAGCTTTTTTATTGATAAAAGGTTTCTGATCTTCACTGCAAAACCACCTCATCCCCGCTTTTAAGTCCTTCTGTGATGATCCGGTAGTCTCCTACCTGATCTGCGACACTTATCCATACCGCCTGTCTGTATCCATTCTCATCCAGTGTGTATACAAAATACCTGCCATCCTTCTCATGTACTGCGTCCTTTTGCACATACACAGCATTTTCTATAGCAGGGCGCGTCACTTCCATGGAAAATATCTGTGCATCCGATACTGCCGACATGTCCGATACCGGTTCAAAAACAACCTTTTTATCGTCCACCTCTTTTACCTTAAGTTCAAACTCTATATCAGATGCTGTTGCCGTGTATATATCACCTACATTAAAGTCATAACCTTCCGGTCTGTCAGCCTCGTAATTGCCGTTTCCGCTGATTTCTGTTATAAGATTGCTGCCCGGTTCAAAAACCCCCGCCAAAAGCGAATTGTCCATTGCTGTGATCGTGCCATCCTCGGATGCCGTGATCTGATATCTCGACAGTTTTTCCTTAGCCTCATCAAGATAAAGCTGCGCAACCTCTGTATCCTTATCAAGCTGGGCAATATTGCTTGAATAATCCTGAGTATCATCGATTTTCATAATAGCCCTGTAGTGCTCTGCCAGAAGCTTATTCTGACTGATCTGCCCGCTGTAGTCCTCAATCTTTTTCTGTATCTCCCCGGATTTAAAAGCCACCAGTATATCACCCTTTTTCACATGATCACCCACTGCCACATTTACCTTTTCGAGCGTAAGCTCCGTGTTTGTCGCACCATAGGAAAACCTGGTATAGCCCTGCGCGCTCAGACTGATGGTAGTCTGCGGTGTGAGTGAACCGCTCTGTACCGTAACTGTCTGGTATGATATTTTCTCGTAGGAAGCTCTGTCCGTCTGTGCAAGCTCCTTTTGTGCCGCCCCACATCCTGAAAATAAAATAGAGGTAATTGCAGTGGCAAGTGTCAAACGCCCTATATATTTTTTCTTTTTATTAATCATATATTTTCCACTTCTTTTCCAAATAAATATGAACCTGATCTATTATCTAAAAATGTAACTCCATGTATAAACTTTATTGCAGCCAATAACAGTATCTTATATTAGATCATCACTCCTTATGATCGTGCCGTCTATCGCATTCACATACACCGGATATCTGTCGTAGCCCTTATCCTGTTTTGACAGACACCATGCCGGAACATAAGTACATTTATCCTTGTCAGATGCATCCTTCAAACGGATATATCCGAGCTTTAGATTGTTGTAAGTGTGATTTTGTGTAAAATCATACTGATCTGAGTTTTTTGTCATGTCATCCTTGATGATCTCTTTAATAGTGTCCATTGACAAGAGTTCTACGTTTTTTGACTCATTTACAATATCAACCGGGTAAGAAACAGTAAATTCCGTCACTCCCTGATCCGTCACAATAAAGGAACTGCTGCCATATGGCATAAAATCATCATAGTTATCGGGTGTCTCCCATATATCCATATTCCGGGTGAAATCGAGTGACTTGCAAAACGCTATGCCATCCACACCCTCGCCATAATCTATGATATATCCCCAGGCTGTATCCTTTATGACGCTCTCTTTATCATCAGTTTTTACAGTATCATCACCATCCTCTATCACTCCTGCGCTCCACTCGTAGTCTGATGTTCCTATATATACCTGTGAAGCCATGCCTAATTTATTTTGAAATTCTTCTGCCTTTTTTATAGCTTCGTCTTTTGATAATGCACACTCATTATCATATGAAGATGTAGTATCTCCACCTGTAGAGCCTCCGTTAAATCCCTCTACACCTTTCTCCTCTGCAAAGGATGGTGGTCCGTAATAGCCATACTCACTATCATCGTATAATGTCCCCTCACTTCCTGCCTTAAGAGGCTGTGCTGAAATATATTCAAGAGAGCCGTCCTCAGCAATTCCAAATCTAAGCTCACAGAAAACATTACCAATATATCCCAGATACTCATTACAATCCGTATAATCTGTAGCTTTTTCACGCGTATCCAGTGCAGACGGTTCTGCCTTTTCATACTGTTCCAGCAGATCATTTTCACTTTTCATCACCCTGCTGACGCCCTCTTCTGTGATAAGTCCCGCATCAATTTCCTGCTGATACCCGGCAATCTCATTTTTTACAACCTCCATGCTGTGATATATCTCTTCTTTCGTATAATGAGGTATGTCGTGATAATATACGGTACTATAGCCAAAATAAGCCTCTATCACACTCTTTTTGAAATCGGCACCCACCTTTATATTCTTCACCTCAACAACCGACATGCTTTTGCAGTCCGGCAGGGTAATGTCTGCTGAAATATCCACATCCACACTTTTATCCGATATCTCAACAGAAAAGCTGTCATTCCATTTCGTACTGTCGTCAAATGCACTTATATCACTTCCTGCTTTTGTGTTTATATTTTCAGTTTCCATATTATAATCTACTTTTTTTCCTGAACAGCCGGTTAATGCTATTGCAAGAACCAACGCCGATATAATAACGTTTTTCCTCTTCATAGCCTCTCCTTTACAGTGAATTTTCCAAATTTATGATCGTTCCATCTATAGCGTTTACAAAGATAGCATTTTGCTCATTGGAGTCTACCATACGTGACAGTGCCCACGCCGGAACATAGCTGTATTTTCCCTGCTCACTGTCACTTCTTATCTTAAGATAACTAAGCTGTAGCTTATTGAATGACGATGCAATATCATATTTATCAGGATTTTCCGTAATCTCCGCCTTGATGATCTGCTCTATATTTTTCAGAGAAATAAGCTCCACATCCTTATAGATCTGTGTTACATTTACCGGATATTCCATCTGCACATCAATTATTCCATCATCCGTGACTGTAAGAAGTGTACTGTCAGGCAGTGTAACATCATCTATATCACTATCAATTGCTTCATACCCCGACAAATAGGTATCCATATCAAATCCATCCTTAAATGTGATTCCGTCTATGCCGGTCGCGTATGAATAAATATATCCCCACACTGCTGTCTGATAGTCATTTCCCTCTTCGCTGTTATTAAACCCTATCCAGCTGCACTCACATTCACCTCGTTCCACCAGATCCTGCATTCCCAATTTACTAAGGAAATCCCCGGCTTCTTTTTTGGCTGATGCGGCAGATTTACTGCCCTCATTTGAGGTCTCGTCTGCCTTATCCTTTAGATCATCATCCTGAAAAGTCTGCGTTATGGTATCATAGTCCTCATTCCTTAAAGATGGTGGACCGTAATCTGTCCCGGACTGATGCAAGGCGTAAGCATGTACCTTGTGAGCCTCAAAATCCACCTCACAGAACACATCACCCTTGTAGCCTGCAAATACTTCACAGTTTTCGAGATCCTTTGCCACGGTATAAGTAGTCTTTGCCGTTTCAAGCTTATCCCTATATTCAGCCAGCTGCTGTTCCAACCACTCACTGTGAGTTTCATCCTGTGTTTTCTGCCAGTCCTCTATGACCTCATTCAGTTCGTCAACAGTATAATGATCCGGATCGTGATAATAGTACTCGTTCCCACCAAAATATAAATCCAGAAAACGCTTTTTGTAATCAGCATCTATCTTTACATTTTCCACCTCAACAACCGACATGTTATCAAAGTCTGGAACTACAATATTTGCATTTACATATACTGTTTTCTCGCCATTACCAGTCTGTATTGTAAAGTTTTCATTCCAGCCGGAGTCTGCCCTGATATCAGCTAAGGCAGACATATTTTTTGTTTCTTTACTTTCGCTCTCATTCCCATAATCTATTTTTTTGCCTGAGCAGCCCGTGAGTGAGATGATTACTATCGCTTCAACGATCGTCATAGCCGCTGCGAGTATTCTTGTGTGTTTTCTCATATGCCAATCCTCCCTGATATGTCACATTTTTTCTACAACATAATTATTCCTGTGAAAGTACGGTCCGATGTAAACATTCTGTATCTTAACTCAGATCGTCCGGATGTATCACACTTCCGTCAATCGCGTTGATAAATACAGGGCATGCATTTGTAGTGTCTTTCTGCAGCAATTCCAGACTCCATGCCGGAATATAACTGTATTTTTGCATATCAGTCCGGTTGTTTACCCTTATGTATGCAAGTTTTAGAGTGTAATATTTTACATTTGTATCCAGTACATATTCCTCAGCATTGTTTTTAAGCTCATCCCGGGCAATATCAAATATATTTTCTAAAGGAAGCATTTCTACATTTTCCTGTTTTCTTACTATACTTACCGGGCAGTCTATATAAAAAGTACATATACCATATTTATCAACATAAAAATTGTAGAATTCATTATCAAAAGTATCCTCTATACTATCACCATATTTCATATTGTATCCGCTGTAATCCATCGGGTTTAAAGCATCATCAAATAATATTTTGCCAACTCCGATATTGTAGTAAAATCTATAACCACTTACACACTCATGTATATCATCTTCCTGATACACCTGATCGGCTCTTTCGTTATATCCACTCCATTTCAGCTGCGAACTCTCAGTCTGCGGGATGGATGAAAAACCTGTCTCTTTCAAAAAGCTGTCTATCATATTCCCCGCTTCTTCTATTGTGATACCCGATTCATTTTCCTCCTGCTCAATTTTCTCTCCCGATGTATCCTGTGAATCCGTGATATCATATACCGTATCATATTCCATGAGTGAATCCGGTCCAAAGTATTGCTGCACATATCCATCGTTAAATATATTGCTCCACTCGTATTCATTACTTCCTGTCTTTTTGGTATATCCCTCAATCGGACCTGTGCCAATTCCCGACAGCCATTTATTTTCATCACCATCTGCAACAAAATTCACGTTATACCAGGTGTTTCCTTTTTTCCCTACAAACTCATCACATGAATCATACTCTGTAGCTATAGTCCATTCATCCCCGGCATTTTCCAGATAATACGTATATTCCTTCAAAAACTCAGCTCTGTTTCCTGTGCCAGATGTATCAGTTGGTGTTGTTGAGGAATTTATGGAATCAATAAGATTTTGAAGCTGTGTTTTTGTCCAATGTTCCTTATCATAGTAATAAATCTGCGACTCTCCAAAGTATGCCTTCAATACCTTTTCCTTGAGCTTTGCAGTATAAGGTATCTTTTCCACTTCAACTACTGACATTGTCTTACAATCAGGCAGTTCCACTTTTGCACTTATATCTATATTTACATTTCCAATTTCTGTCTGCACGGAAAACTCATCGCTGTAGGTCTCATCTGTACTAAAATCCTTTACATTGCATACAGCACTTTTTGTCAGTTTTTCTGTATCAGTGCCATAATCTACCTTTTTATCTGCACAGCCTGCCAGTGATGTGAGGATAAGTGCCTCGATGAGTGTCATAATTGCTGCAAATAATCTCATATTTCGTGAAGATATGTTACCCCTTTTATCCATATGTGGTTCTCCTTTTTTGTGTTCCCTGTTGTTATAATGAGTATATATGTCAGTTGTAAACTTTTTGTATCATACATTGCATTTTTTATTATAAAAACCCGGTCTGCACATACTTATGCAAACCGGGTCTATATCACTTCTCATGAATCGCATATACATATTCATTTTCCTGTAAAAACTGCAGCACCTCATAGCTTTCATTATTTTTTTGCTCCACTGCTGTTGTCTCGGATATCAGGTTAAGCTTTGAAAAATCTATCCCGCTGTAGTCAAAATATCCTTTGTAAGCAGACAAATCATTTTCTGCCTGTGATTCATCATCTGCCTGCAAAACCTCTTTATATTCACTCATATCACTAATATCCTTCATATGTGCTTTTGCCATAATGATTGTCCCATCCTCAAGCATCCAGATTGTATGATTTTGTGTACCATCATACTTCTCAAACCTGATTATCCAGTAATATGCCGTATATGTGTTAAAGGTATTATCCGATGCCTTTTTCGCTGCTGCCTCCCACGTATACCAGTTAGAGTAGTCAGGTGAAAGATTTACAGGATAGAGCTTTTCGTCATAAAGCTTTTCCATGCTTTTTCTGCATGTGGCAACTGCCTGATAATCCTGCTCATCCATCTCATAAGAGGCAGCATCATCTGTCGTGCTGTCCCACTGCCCATCTATGAGCGAGAGCTTCTCCGACAATTTCAGATTGGCAGATGCTTCCTTTGCCATTACAGAGCCTGAAGGCAGATAGCTTTTAGGAACCTTCGCCACATGATCATGTTCACTTTTCTGGTTTGCCTCAAGCACTATGCCAGGCACCATGATGCCTGCTATTACTATACAGATTACTGCAACAGACATTATTATTAATTTGAAGCTGTCTTTTTTCATATCTTCCTTTAAATCTTACGAATTTACCATTTTTTATATCTATATTGCGTTCAGATTACCACGGCAGCAAAATCCTCATCGTTGTTCCGCATCCGGGTTCACTTTCTACTGAAAGTACTGCATTATGGTGTTCTAAAATGATTGCCACAAGAGACATTCCGATTCCGGCACCGCCCTCTTTTCTGGCTCTTGATTTGTCTGCCATATAAAACTCATCACAGATTTTTGCCGCCTGCTCTTTAGTCATTCCAATTCCGTGATCAATTATGCAGATTTCATATGCCCTCATACATTTCCTGTCATCTGCTGATTCGTCTTCGCCTATATCCGTTTTATCTTTACGTATATTACAAGCCATATTGTCCACAAATTTTCCTGTAACCTCAACCTGCTGACCTTCTTCTGACGCTTTTCTTGCATTATCCATCATATTGACAAGTGCTGTAACCAGAAGTTCTCTATTCACGGTCAGCACAGCATCCTCTATCTCTGTTTCTATAGTAAGATGCCTGTTTTCGTATGCAGGCTCAACAACCTTTACCACCTCTGCACAAAGATCTGCCATATGAACCCGCGCTTTTTCAATATCATGCCGGCGCAGATATATCAGCTCAAAAAGCTTCTGCGACATGCTCTCCAGACGTTTTCCCTCCGAAAAGATATATCCAAGCGCCATCATCTGCTCCTCTCTCGGAAGCTCCAGTGAACGCATCGTGTCTGCATATCCAATGATTGACGTCATAGGGGTTTTTATCTCGTGGGTAAAATCCGCCACAAACTGCTCACGCCTGTGCACCATATCGTTAAGCTCATCTACATGATCCGATACTGCCTGCGCCATGATATTAAATTTCTGTGCAAGAAGTCCTATCTCGTCATGACTTTTTACGTTTACCCTTGTGGCATAATCCCCCTGCGCTATTTCCTCGCTGACATGGTTAAGCTTCTCGAGCGGCTTTGTCATGTACCTGCTGATAAAATACATTGCTGCCGACTCCGCAATCAATATGACTATTATTATCAGCCTGAAATATTTTATCTGCTCATCAAGCAGTGTATACGCCTCTGATGCATCGCATTTACTTACTATCCAGAGATTTTTTTCATTTATCACACTCTGCGATGTAACATAGATATAGTGCTTTTGGGATTCTTCTTTTATCACATAGTTTTTGTTTCCTGTTGTGAGATTTTTAAAAAGTGTATCACTTATCCTTGCATCACTTTTGTCATCTGTATATACTTTTTCACCATCAAAATATATGTAGAAAAATGAATCCCTTGAGCGCACACTGCTGCTTACACGGCTTCCGATCTGCGGAAGTTGCGCGGCTATTGATGATGCGGAAATGCTGCTCTTTTCTGCATTATTGTTATCTGTATTATTGTTATCTGTATTATTGTTCGAAGTTTCAGAATTATCGGAAACTGAATTTAAAAGCTGCAGAAGCTCATACTCCACAGAGGACTGTACCAGATTATTCTGCACAATAGCGTTTTTAAGCTGTGTCTGCTTCGCAAGCTCAAAATTCTTGTGTATCATGAGGTATCCCACCAGCCCCAGTCCAAGTGAAAGCAGTATTAAGTTTGTGAACAATACCTTGTACCTGAATTTCATTTATCCCTCTTTTTGTATATTACGCTTACCCATATTTAATGGTCTTTAGTTTTCTATTCTTCCAGCCTGTATCCTGCCTTAAATACGGTTTTAAGGCTGTCTCCTATATCAAGCTTTTTGCGCAGTCTCTGTATGTGAAGATCGAGAGTCCTCGACTCGACAGAGTACTCACTTCCCCATATTTCTTCATATATCTTTTCTCTGAAAAGTGTGATATTTTTATTGCGCATCAAAAGCTCAAGCAGCTCAAATTCCTTTGGTGTAAGCTCTATATGCTTTCCTGCCTTTGATACATTCTGGTTTTTCGTATCGATAGCTATATCCTTAAAGGTGAGCTGCTGCTCCATCTTATTATAACGTCTTAGCACTATATTTACCCGGGCTAAAAGCTCAACAATCTCAAAAGGCTTTACCATATAGTCCTCGGCACCGGACGTGAGACCTCTTAGCCTGTCATCTAAAGTGGCCTTGGCTGTGAGAAATATCACAGGTATGCCAAGCGGCTTTATGTATTCCATAAGCTCAAAGCCGTTTAACTTCGGCAGCATTACATCAAGTATTATCAGGTCAAAATTTCTCTCCTCCAGAATATCCGCTGCCTCCATACCATCAAAGGCACAGGTGCAGCTATAGCCTGCTTTCATGAGATTTAATCTGATGAGGTCTGATATCGGTTTTTCGTCTTCTACTATTAATATTTCTATCATGATGTTCCTTCTAAAATTTATAATCTTTTATAAATCTTTGCATATTCTTCTTTTGCTGTCAATCCTAAGGAGCATATATTTAGACTGCATTATGCATGGCTATTTATATATTAACAGCTACTTGTATCTAAAATGTATCAGTCGCAAGCAATTACATACGAAAAATCCGCCATGCATACACTGCATGACGGATTACTCTTTAATCATATGCTGCTCCTTTAACCTATCTTCCCCCTTAAAAATCACAATTATCTACACAACCCTGGTAAGTAGGGTTTTCATCCTCAAATGTATCAATTATCTCATAAGACTGAACATTACGGTTAATTAAACTGACCGGTTCCTTGCCAAATGATAATGAAAAGGGATTTTTTTCATCTCTGCACTCCTATTTTATAACTCTTTATAACTTATTTGTCAAGGTCTTGTCCCATACGCACCCTACAGTCCAATATGTTCCCCTACAGCCTCCTGTAGTTCTCAAGAAGCTTGTGCAGATCATCAATCTCTCCAATAAGCCTCTTTCCTATATCGGTATCCTTCACAAGCATACGTCTCTTATCATTCTCCTCGACCTCTGATGACGTCTCTATGTCAGTATTATTTATCAGGGCATCCTCCACCGATGTAAAAGGCGTGTGTGCCTTGAGCCTTAGACCATGTGAATTGTAAATCAGTGTATAGCCGGCGATACCGGTTTTCTTGTTCATCGCACGGCAGAAGCCTCCATCTATCACAAACAGCTTGCCATTGGCCCTGACAGGGTTCTCTCCCTCTATTGCGTGAACCGGTGTATGTCCATTTATAATATGCGCATCATCATCATACAGCCCGAACTCGTGCAGTATCTGACAGCAGAAGCTCTTATCGTAATACCTGCTGTAGTATGGGTTAGAAGGCTCTTCCCACATGCTCTTATCTGTAACATATTCCATCTCAAAGGTCTTAAGCCTTCTGCCGCACAGCGGTGATTTTTCTCCTCCCCACAAAAACCACATAAAGTCCACATCATCCTTATAAGGATTGTCCACATACGCAGCCCTTGCCTTCTCATCACATTTGTCAAGCAGTGCCCTTCCGTGATAAAATTCGCCATCAATATACAGCTTATCAAAGGCTCCGTTGCTATCAACCGGAACACAGCCATGATAGAGCAGGTTGCCATTGTATACATTGTACATGCCGCCCTTGCAGCCTCAATTCCATCCTCTATACCATATGTTTTCATGCCAAACAGCATTAGCTGTCGTAAGCTTATTCCGTAGGCATTCTCAAGAATTTCCACATTGTTGTATTTAAGATTGTTGCGGATGACATTACATATACATGCATCATTTCCACATGCCGCACCCATCCAGAGAATGTCGTGATTGCCCCACTCGATATCAAGCGAGTGATAATCATAAAGCAGATCGAGAATCTTATCCGCGCTTCCTCCTCTGTCAAATACATCTCCCACAATGTGCAGATGGTCAACAGCAAGCCTCTTAATCAGTGCAGACAAAGCGATTATAAACTCATCCGCATCCTCTAAATCAATTATAGTCTTTAATATCTGCTTGTGATATCTGACCTGGTTTGCATCCTCATCCTCCTGCGCATGCAAAAGCTCATCGATAATGTACGCATATTCCTCAGGCAGAGCCTTTCTGACCTTCGACCTGGTGTACTTTGATGAGAGCAGCTTTGCGACAAGTATAAGCTGATTTAACGTCATAGCATACCAGTCACTGTCTATCTTGCCCTGTTCATCAAGCATGGCCATTTTCTCTCTTGGATAGTATATGAGCGTGCAAAGCTCCTGTCTGTCATAATCAGAAATCGTATCCTTAAAAATCAAATCCACCTTTTCCTTTATCACACCTGAGCAGTTGTTCATGATATGTAGAAAAGCCTCATACTCGCCATATATATCACTCAGGAAAAACTCCGTGCCCTTTGGCAGGTTTATAATCGCAGAAAGATTGACTATCTCCCTGATTACATCCTGACTCGATGAATAATTTTGCTTTAACAGCTTCAGATACTTTGTATTGCCTTTATCGTTGTACATATTTCCCCCGTAACCTCTTATTTTTCAATGAAATATATTAATTCGCTCCTATTCATGTTCCATGCTATACCGGATAAATCCCTTAAATTACATTTTTTTCATTATATAATAAAAATTTTCACCCCGCAACCAAACCTGTCATTTGTACTAAAAAAGATGCGCAAAACTAATACTATTTTACGCATCTTTGACATATTTTATATTCTGAATAATTACCTTTATTTCATGTACTCAGGTGTCACATTCCTGCCCATGCCTTCAAGCATTTCCTTGTCACTTCTGATTGTGGCACACGCTACTGTCGTAAGCATGTTTCCTGTAATTGTGGCTGATGCTCCAGACTTGAATGCAAGCTCCCCATCATTTGTAAGCAGCGCTCTTCCGGCTCCGAGACGTATGTCAGCCTTTGGATTTATATATCTGAAAAATGACACTGTACGCAGTATATCAGGCTCACTGATATGCTCAAGTCCCTCAAGCGGAGTGCCTGCAATCGGCATAAGCGCATTAAGCGGAATGGAATCCACTCCTACCTCTGCAAGGCTTACTGCCATATCAAGCCTGTCCTCCCAGGTCTCACCCATTCCGATGATGCCACCTGAGCACGCATACATGCCCTCTGCCTTCACCTTTTTAAGCGTCTCAATCTTCATATCATAGGTGTGTGTGGTGCATATATTGGGGAAATTACGCTTTGAGGTCTCTATATTGTGGTGATAGCTGCTGACACCTGCCTCGTGCAGTCTGTGAAGCTGCTCTGCTGAAAGAAAGCCCATTGATGCACATAAATCAATCTTGCACTCTCTTTTCATAGTCTCATATGCATGTATTGCCTTGTCAAATTCCTCACCTGTCAGCGCTTTTCCCGCTGTAACTATCGAGAAACGGTCTACACCCTCTCTCTCATTCATCCTGCAGGCCTCAAGTATTTTCTCCTCAGGTAAAAAATCATAAACCTCACAATTTGTATGATTATGTGCTGACTGCGCACAGTATTTGCAGTCCTCAGGGCATTTTCCGCTTCTTCCGTTTATTATCGAGCATAAATCTACCTTGTCGCCGATAAACTTCTCCCTGATCATATCTGCGCCCTTACACAGCTCGTCTAAATCACATGTAAGGAAAAATGATAGGTCATCATCCCTTGTGATTCTTCTTCCGTCTATTATCTCCTGTGCCAGTGTTATTGGATCCATTTTAATCTCCTTCGTGTCCTGTATTTCTTCTCTCATTTAATAAGTATCATTATAATACATATCATCCGTTATAATTGTCAACTATAAATATTTCCTCGGTTAACAATAATAATAAAAAAATAGAAAAACGTCAAGATGTTTTTATATATTTAAACCAGCATAATCAATGTTCCTGCTATGATGAGCACCAGTCCTGTAAAGGATTTAGGAGTCAGCTTTTCCTTAAATACAAAATATGAAAACACGATTGACACAACTATGCTGAGCTTATCTATAGGCACTACGACACTCGCAAGTCCGTCCTGCAGTGCCTTGTAATAGCAAAGCCATGAGCCGCCTGTTGCAAGTCCCGAAAGGCAGATAAAGCCAAGCTCTTTTTTCTCTATATGCTTTATGGTGTGCTGTTTTCCTGTGGCAAATACCACTATCCAAGCCATGATAAGCACCACTATCGTCCTTATCGCAGTTCCCAGATTAGAATTGATTCCCTCTATGCCGACCTTTCCCAATATTGAGGTGAAGCTGGCAAAAATAGCAGACAGCACTGCATAAAACAGCCATCCATGGGAACCCCTGGCCTTATTCTGCTCTTCCTGTGATATCTCCTTTTTGGTGATCATCATATACGTTCCAATTGCTATAAGCACCACACATACCAGCCTGAGTACGTTTATCTCCTCTTTAAAAAGGATAAATGCAAGTATAATGGTCAGTATTGTGCTTGATTTATCAATCGGCACCACTCTGTTTACATCGCCAAGCTGGAGTGCTTTAAAATAACAGAGCCATGAGGCTCCGGTAGCGACTCCTGAAAGCATCAGAAATATCCATGTCTTTGCTGACACAGCTGTAATCTGCCCCTGCGCTTTAACCACAAATACCATAATCCACGAAAAAATCAAAACTACAATTGTCCTGATTGCAGTTGCTACGTTTGAATCAGTTTTTTTGATACCACACTTTGCCAGTATTGATGTTATACCCGCAAAAAATGCGGATCCAAATGCATATAATACCCACATATTTTTCTCTGTCTACGCTTCGGTCAACTCCGTTGTCCGGAGTTCGAAACCTCCATTCTTCTAAATACAAAAAAACCGTTCAAGGAACGGCTTCTTTTACGCTAATGAGACATCGGGGATTCGAACCCCGGACAACTTGATTAAAAGTCAAGTGCTCT
>ENA-OZAJ01000365-OZAJ01000365.1-human-gut-metagenome-genome-assembly--contig:-NODE-365-length-23758-cov-8.608573_pt1 | contig 23758 bp, 22 predicted proteins | sample MGYA00243301_ERZ653499 | MGnify/ENA primary metagenome ERZ653499 (study PRJEB26926, sample SAMN06165039) | human gut metagenome | biome: ENVO:00009003; feature: ENVO:2100002; material: ENVO:00002003... | reverse complement strand
ACGAGATGTAGCTCCGTCTCGTGGGCTCGGAGATGTGTATAAGAGACAGGGGTTCTTTGGAGCAACTGAGGGGGCAACATTAAAGAATATAGTTCTTGAAGATGCTCAAATAGATATATTATCATTTTTCCCTATTTCTTATAATGCGATTGATACAGAGATCGTAGACTGTTCTGTCAATGCCAATAAGCAAAGTAGCAGTGATGACGCTGGATTACAAACTGCTTTGGGATATGACGAAGAAGAAACATTGGTTGATAAACTATTGTACAGCGACTATCAAAATATGACGGTGGCAGAATTTGATACACTCGTATTAGATACTTTCAAAGACACAGATACACTTTTAGCTGTCATCGAAGATTTAACGGATTACTATGATTCTGATAGTGAAGAATATACGTTTATAAAATATACTTTACCAGCATCTTATTCTGAAATCATAAGTAATTCCAGTACGGGAAGTTTTGAGGGAATCTTGATTAAGGAACGGACAGCCGGACGAGTCTTGATGGACACGATAGAATTTAGCTGTCATGTGACATATAAGTGTTCTTATGAAATAGTGAATAATACTGTTACTGTATTGCAAAGAGATCACATTTTGCAGGAGTTTGACACTCAAATGCAAGATTACCTTGAATGTCAGAGCGAAGAATTTTTAGAAGCAGAAAATGCGAAACAAGAACTTTCCCAAAAAATAGAGGAGATTTCAGAAAAACTAAGTAGCGACGATATATGTTTTACCGCACAATTAAACCAGCTTATGTTATTAGATGCAAATGGCGAATATCGGGTTATCAAATAAATAGGGTGATAAGCAACTATTAACTTATACATTTCGGGATTGAAAATGGCCTGTTGTAAGGCTTCTCACGCACGTTTGCAGAGGCAGGCGAACACTTTATCCTATCCCCGGCAATACCGGATTCTAAATGCGTAGGAACAGGCAAAAAGAAAAAACGCCGGACGCAAGCGGCCTTATGGCCACAGCGTCTGGCGTCTGCTTAATTTGTCCCTTTCTTCCTGATTTTAGACACATTTCAGGGCTGAAAACAGCTTGTTACAAGGAGTGATGAAATATGAATATTACATATAAAGAGACGAAAGAATTTGCAAAAGAACAGCTTGAAGATTTATTTTTATCAGTAAACTGGCAGTCGGGGAAATATCCTGATAAATTGGTAGCGGGAATGAAAAATTCTTCCCATGTTGTTTCGGCTTGGGATAATGAAAGGCTTATTGGTCTGGCTCGCGGATTAGATGATGGTGTAACTGTTGCTTTTGTTCACTATTTGCTTGTAAACCCGGAGTATCAAAAGTATCATATTGGAACAGAGCTACTAAATAGGTTACTCAAAAAGTTTGAAAATCACTTGTATGTTAAGATAATGCCGTCTGATCCGAACACAATTCGCTTTTATGAAAAGTTTGGATTCAGACAATATGATAACTATTCTGCAATGGTGATTTCACGTTTATAAAGAAAGACGCCGGACGCAGGTGGCTACATGGCACTGCGCCCGGCGTCTGCCATTACTCATTCCTATATAAATGAGCAACCTTGTGGGCTAGCGACTCACCATAAAGCGTTTCGCAGAAACGCGCAGCCGTCCCGAAGGGGCGATCTCAGGGGTTTGGGGGCAGGCCACCAACAAGCATTTTAGGCAGGAATACCGGAAACGGTTTCCTGCCTAAAATACGCAATCTTACGGAAGATTGCATTGCTTGCCAGTATGTTTTGAGAACTCTTGAAGGAGAATCTTTCCAAACGGGTAGTACCTATCAAAAAAGTGCCTTCTTGATAAGAATTTTATAAGATGATACCCTTATTCTGAATCATCAAGGAGGCTAAAATCAAATGAAAGATATAGAAATTGGACCCATTCGTCCACCGTCAGAAAGTGAAAGTCTGCTTGTTCGTGTGACAAGAGGATGCCACTGGAACAAATGCTATTTTTGCGGGCTTTATAAATCCATGAAGTTTTCTATGCGTCCGATTGAGGAAACGATAGCAGACATAGAGAGACAAGCGGAGCAGTATCAGGATAAAAAATTCAAGTCCTGTTTTCTACAGGATGGGGATGCCCTGGCGCTGAAAACGGATTATTTACTTCGGATATTAGAAGCACTTAATAAGTGCTTTCCTGATCTGGAATACATTACTTCCTATGCTCGCGCAGACAGTATTACACGAAAAAGTCCGGCAGAACTAAAGGAGCTGCGACAGGCAGGATTGAATCACTTGTATTGTGGTATGGAAACTGGTTCGGATAGAATATTGCAGCTCATTAACAAGGGCTTCAATGCTGATACAGTTTTGAAAAGCGGCTGTATGGCAAAGGAGGCCAATATGATTCTATCTGAATTTATTTTGTTAGGGATCGGCGGCAAAGAGCTTTCTGAAGAAAATGCGGTCCAGACAGCAAAGGCACTGAACATTATTCAGCCTGATTTTATCCGTGTTCATGCCACAGGAATTAAGCCGGAGTCTAAGATGGGTGAATTTGTCCGGGAGGGTTCTTTTACCTTGCAGTCAGAAGAAGAAATTGTAATAGAGCAAAAGCTGTTTTTGCAGCAGTTACATGAAATGGACAGCTTCTATGTGAATGAGCATATTATCAATTTACTTCTGGAGGTCCGGGGCAATCTGCGAACAGAAAAGCAGGAAATGCTATCAGCTATTGACCGTTTCCTGACTTTGCCGCCGGAGGAAAGACTGCTTTTTGTTGTCGGCAGGCGGCTCAACATATTTTTCTTGTTGGATGATTTGAAAAAGCCGGAGCTGCACCAAAAAGCAGAAGAATGTCTGCGGAAAATTCTGGACCGGAATCCAGAGGTTGATTTTGCGACTTTATGCAATTATATCCGGCAAACATTGATATGAATAGGAACAGAGATAGCTGATTTTGCGGATCAACTATCTCTGCTCATATTTTATGGGGGACAATTATTTGCCAGTGTTGCAGCATGGAGCCTGGACGTCCAGGCCGTCCAAATATCCCGTTCCCCACTTACACATTGCGTCCAGAATCGGCAGAATACTTTTGCCAAACGCGGTCAGGGAATAAATTGTTTTGGGCGGCTTTTCGGGAATCACTTCACGGTGGATCATACCGCAATCCTCTAAATCGTGAAGCTGTTGTGAAAGCATTTTGGGTGTGGCTTTTGGAATCAGTCGTTGTAATTCCATATAGTGAAGCGGCTGATCGATTAAATGCCAGAGTATCAGCGGTTTGTATTTCCCTCCGATCAGGGATAAGGTTGCTTCAACCGGACAGTTGAATTGAGTTTGTTTACATTTCATAATAAATTCTCCTTTACCGCATAGGCTATCTTTTTGGGTAGTGCCTATCAAAAAAGTGCATTCTTGCGGATTCTTTTATTGGTGCTACAATATAGCTGATGGTTGATTTGACATATACAAATTTCATACAGAAAGGACATAAAAAATGGATTTCATTAACATTGCAAAACAGCGCTGCTCAGTACGCAGCTACACCGATAAGAAGGTTGAGGCTGAAAAGCTGGAAAAGATTCTGGAGGCAGCTCATGTGGCTCCGACTGCCGCAAACCTCCAACCGGTTCATCTGATTGCCGTTCAGAGCGAGGAAGGATTGGCTAAGGTCGGCAAGGCCGCTAATGTTTATGGCGCGCCTCTGGCTATCATTGTCTGCGCCGATCATAATAAGGCGTGGGTCCGTCCCTTTGATAAGAAACAGACCGGCGACATCGACGCTTCTATTCTGACGGATCACATGATGCTTCAAGCTACGGAGCTGGGGCTTGGCTCCGTTTGGGTATGCTATTTCAAGCCGGATGTTCTCAGCAAGGAATTTGGGCTTCCTTCTAATCTGGAACCGATCAATATCCTGGCTATCGGTTACTCTGATGAAGATGCGGCAGATACGGACCGTTTTGACAGCGCCCGTATTCCGTTGAGCCAGTTGGTTTCCTACGACAGCCTGTAATTCAAAATTGAACAGATCAGCGCAGCCCCCTCTTGTGCTTACGGAATGGGGGCTGCGTTTTATCTTTCTGAAATATGAGCGTATGTTTCTTCCAAAACCCATTGAATGTGCTCGTCTAACAGAGAGTAAAAAACCTTTTTCCCGACTTTATGTGACTGAACTAATCTTGCTATACGAAGTTCCCGGAGCTGATGGGAGACAGCCGATTCCGTAATGTTCATTTTCTTTGCAAGCTCATTAACACATAATTCTTGTTCCATAAGAAACCATAGGATTTTCATACGGCTGTAATCTCCCATAGCTTTATGCAGATCACTTAGCTGTTCTAACTCTTGCTGTGTCGGGATTGAAAATGTTGTTTTTCCAGTATTGCTCATGTTTTTCCTCCAATCTATATGAAGCTGTTTGACAGTTGAAAAAGTTGTGGTTATTATTGTGTCAGGAAGGAGTTGACTGCTATGGATCATTACAATCTACCCCATAACCACGGACAGAATATAGAGCGTGTTTTAGAAAAAATGCCCTCATTAGGGGATTTTAAGGATATATCATTTTTATTTCAGCAGCTTGGCGATCCGACCCGTTTACGGATTTTGTGGCTGTTATGCCATTGTGAAGAATGTGTATGCAATATTGCGGCAGCAGTCGATATGAGTGCGCCTGCTGTATCACACCATCTGCGTATTCTAAAAAAGAGCGGGATTATAGCCAGCCGCAGAGATGGAAAAGAGGTGTACTACTCATTAGCTGATACGCCCCAGGCAAAACAGTTGCATAAATCCATTGATGCCCTATTCAAAATATCCTGTCCGACAAATCCATAAGTGAAATGCGCCGTCTGCTATATAGGAGAACGGCGCATTTCTGGTTTTTGGCAGCCGGCATTACTGCTGGCTTGATGTGTCCAGATGCTTTACGCGCATAGCACGAATCGCATTTAGAATCGCAATGATCGAGACGCCCACATCGGCAAATACAGCCGCCCACATATTAGCCTTACCGATAGCGCCCAAAATGAGCACCAGGAATTTAATACCCAGGGCAAATACAATGTTCTGGTTGGCAATTCGGATGGTCTTTCGGGCGATCTTCATTACAGCCGCGATTTTGGAAGGTTCGTCTGTCATTAGAACAACGTCGGCAGCTTCGATAGCGGCGTCAGACCCCAGGCCACCCATAGCGATACCGACATCAGCTCTTGCCAGCACCGGTGCGTCATTGATACCGTCACCGACAAATACCAGTTTGCCTTTTTCACTTTTCTGTTTCAGTAAATCTTCCACGCGGTCAACTTTGTCAGCCGGGAGAAGTTCGGTATATGCCTGATCCAGACCGAGGCGTCCGGCTACTTTTTTACCGACTGCATCCGCATCTCCGGTCAACATGACAGTCCTGCGAATACCGGAAGATTTGAGAGTCCTGATAGCTGCCGCTGCGTCGGCTTTAATTTCGTCCTCGATTACAATACAGCCGGCATATTTTCCGTTGCAGGCCAGATAAACTACAGTACCCACGGAAGAAGATGGAGAATACTTGATATTCTCTCTCTGCATGAGTTTCGCGTTGCCGGCCAGAATCTTTTTCCCGTCAATTACTGCCTGGACGCCATGACCGGCAATTTCCTGGACATCAGAAATTCGGGAATTGTCTATCTTTTTTCCATAAGCGGTCTTGATGGAAAGAGAGATAGGATGATTAGAATAGTCCTCTGCATATGCGGCCAGTTCCAAAAGCTGTGAGTCTTTCATGTCTACCGCATGGATTTCACTGACAGCAAAGGACCCTTTCGTCAATGTACCCGTTTTGTCAAAGACAACGATCTCCGCATGTGCCAGAGATTCCAGGTAGTTGCTTCCCTTAACCAGAACGCCGATCTTGGACGAACCGCCGATACCTCCAAAGAAACTAAGCGGAATAGAAATGACCAGCGCACAGGGGCAGGAAATAACAAGGAAAGTCAATGCCCGGTAAATCCACGTGCTGAAGGATTGCTGCAAAATCAGCGGGGGCAGGATTGCCAGGGCCAGAGCTGCAAATACGACAACAGGTGTATAGTATCTGGCAAACCGGCTGATGAAGTTCTCTGTTCTGCCTTTTTTGTCGCTTGCGTTTTCTACTAAGTCAAGGATTTTGGCAACTGTGGATTCCCCAAATTCCTTTGTTGTTTGTATGGTAAGAATACCTGTCTGATTGATACAACCGCTGATAACGTCCATTCCCGGTTCTACTTCGCGGGGCATGGATTCGCCTGTCAGCGCAGAAGTGTCAAGGGCAGAAGTTCCTTTGATAATTTTACCATCCAGAGGTACACGTTCTCCGGGCTTTACAATGATCGTGTCTCCGATCTGTACTTCGTCGGGGTCTACCTGGATCAGTTTACCGTCCTTCTCTATATTGGCATAGTCCGGGCGAATATCCATCAAACTTGTAATGGATTTTCGGGATTTGGACACAGCATAGGACTGGAACCATTCGCCTACCTGATAGAACAGCATAACGGCGACGCCTTCTGAATGTTCCCCTAAAATCAATGCACCTACAGTAGCAATCGTCATAAGAAAGTTTTCATCAAATACCTGTCCGTGCAGGATATTCGTAATTGCTTTCCACACAATATCCCAACCGACAACCGCATAACAGAGCAGGAACACACCCATTTCCGCTAATTCCGGCAAAGGAATGAGGTTTCCGGCCAGAAACAGGGCTGCCGCCACAATAATGCGGGTCAGTAAATGTTTTTGTTTTCGTGTCATAACGAAATTCTCCTTTCAAAAAGACACCGGCTACCAGAACGGCAGCCGGTGTCCAGCTTTCATCATACCTTAACGGTTACGTCCGGCTCGATCTTTTTAATCAGTGCCTTAGCTTCGGCCAGAATAGCGTCGAATTTTTCGTCAGGTGCTTCCAGGACCATCTTCTGGTTAAGGAAGTTGACCTCTACATGGGTGACGCCATCAATCTTCTGTACGGCTTTCTGGATTTTGTCAGCGCAATGGCCGCAGTCAAGATCAATCAGTTTAATGGTCTTTTTCATGGCGAAAGACCTCCTTTCTTAATTCGTATGGTTGGTTTGACATGGCTGAACAATTAAAAGGATGTTTAATCGTTCATGGCCCAAGTATATTCACAAAAATGCCTGAAGTCAACGGATTTGGGACGGATATTCCCCTTTGGATTTGAAAACCTGCCGATTGGATTGACCGTAAAAAAACGATTTCTTTTTGGATAAAAAAGACTTCTCTATGGAGCGGACAAACAAAAAGCGAAATGGCTATAATGATACACGGTCACTTGATGACCTTTCGTGCAGACGCTATGAATGGGGCGGCAGGTATTTTTCCCCCGAAGATACCGCGCCCCTTATCATAACGGTTCTTAGTCCCCTACGGGGGAGGGGGACTTGCACACAAATATTTATAAGAAAGAAGGGATGATTTTGCACAAGGAGCAATTTGATATTACGGGTATGACCTGCTCGGCTTGTTCTTCAAGAATTGAAAAGAGTGTGGCGAAACTGCCCGGAATACAAGAAGTTTCTGTTAATCTGTTGAAAAACAGTATGGTTGCTTCTTATGATGAATCGGTTCTGGACACAGCGGGAATCGTTCAGGCTGTTGAAAAGGCCGGATATGGGGCGTTTCCCAAAATTTCTTCTGGAATCCAGAATAAGAGCCGTACAGAAAACCGGACAGCAAAACCGGAAGTCAGTACGGCCCAGGCAGAGTATAAGCAGATGAAACAACGGCTGCTGCTTTCTGCTCTTTTTACAATTCCGTTGTTCTATATTTCAATGGGGCATATGATGGGCTGGCCTCTGCCCGGTTTTTTACTGGGTATGGAGAACGCTATGACCTTTGCCTTTACACAGTTCCTTTTGGTGATTCCGGTGGTATTTATCAACTTCAAATATTATCGGACAGGTTTCAAAACGCTGTTTCATGGTTCACCGAATATGGATTCTTTGATTGCCATAGGTTCCAGTGCGGCGGCGGTTTACGGCATTTATGCGATCTATAAGATCGGTATTGGCTTAGGTCATGGGGATATGGCAACGGTTCATAGCTTTATGATGGACCTTTACTTTGAATCGGCTGGCATGATCCTGACCCTTATCACATTGGGTAAGACATTGGAGGCACGAGCAAAAGGCAAGACTTCGGATGCGATTACCAAATTGATGAACCTGGCCCCAAAAACCGCAACGGTGGAGCGGGACGGACTTGAAATCCAGATTCCCGCTGCAGAAGTTCAGTTGGGAGAAACACTGATCGTTAAGGCAGGAGAATCTATCCCTGTAGACGGGATCGTTTTAGAAGGCTTTTCGTCTGTGGATGAATCTGCCCTGACCGGTGAGAGTATTCCGGTTGAAAAGCATATAGGCGATAAGGTAATTGGTGCCACAATCAACAAATCCGGCTATTTCAAAATGCAGGCGACAAAAGTAGGCGACGATACTACGCTTGCACAGATCGTCCGGCTGGTAGATGATGCGACCAGCTCCAAAGCACCGATTGCAAAGCTGGCAGATAAAGTAAGCGGTGTATTTGTGCCGGTAGTTATTACTATCGCGGTGGCTGCTATGGTTGTCTGGCTACTGGCTGGGTATGGCTTGGAGTTTGCTTTATCTATTGCTATTTCTGTGTTGGTTATTTCCTGCCCTTGTGCCCTGGGACTTGCAACGCCGACAGCGATCATGGTAGGAACCGGAAAGGGTGCAACGAACGGTATTTTAATCAAATCGGCGGAGGCGTTGGAAACTGCACATGGTATCAATACGGTTGTTTTAGACAAAACGGGAACGATTACCCAGGGCACCCCTGTTGTTACGAACATGATGTGCAGGGACGGCACACCCCAGAAAGAATTACTTCAAATCGCGGCGTCTTTGGAAAAGTTATCGGAACATCCTCTTGCGGATGCTATCGTATCGGAGGCAGAAAAAGAAGGTCTTGCGTTCTTTACGGTCAGTGATTTTCGTCAGATTCCCGGTCAGGGTATTACCGGCCAGATCGAAGGTGATATTTGTCTGGCCGGCAATCGGAGGCTGTTGGAGGCAAATGGTATTCAAGGCGGTGCATTACTGCAGCTTGGAGAGTCTATGGCCGAAGATGGGAAAACACCTCTGTTCTTTGCCCGTGCTGGCCGGCTCATTGGTGTCATTGCTGTAGCAGATGTGGTAAAACCTACCAGCCGGCAGGCCATACAGGAACTATCTGCATTAGGGCTGGAAGTAGTCATGCTGACCGGTGATAATGCGAGAACAGCGGAGGCAATCAGGCGTCAGGTTGGTGTTGACCGTGTGGTTGCAGAAGTTTTTCCGCAGGATAAAGAAAAAGAAATCCGCCGATTGCAGAGTGCAGGGAAAAAAGTCGCAATGGTAGGTGACGGAATCAATGATGCTCCGGCACTCGCCAGAGCAGATGTTGGTATTGCGATTGGTGCCGGAACAGACGTTGCCATTGAGTCAGCGGATATTGTACTGATGAAAAGCGATCTTCTGGATGTTTCTACGGCAATCCAGCTTAGCAAGGCGGTGATCCGCAATATCAAACAGAATCTTTTTTGGGCGTTTATCTATAACATCATTGGAATCCCTGTTGCTGCGGGCGTATTTTTCATTCCGTTTGCATTAAAGCTGAATCCGATGATTGGAGCATTTGCTATGAGCTTTAGCTCTGTGTTTGTGGTGACAAATGCTCTGCGGCTGCGGTGGTTTAAGCCCAAACATATTCTACATGATAAAAGAGTCATGGAAGATCAGACAGTAATTGTAGAAAAAAGTAAAGGAGAAATTCAAATGGAAAAGACATTGAGCATTGAAGGTATGGTTTGCATGAACTGCGTAAAGCATGTGGACAAGGCGCTGCGGGAGATTCCGGGGGTCCAGAATGTAGAGGTGAGTCTGGAAAACAAGACGGCCCAGGTGCAGTCGAGCCAGGCTGTGACGGATGCTGCGCTGAAAGCTGCCATTGAAGATGCCGGTTATGAAGTAATCGGCATCCGGTAAGTGCCTATGAAAGCGCAGAAAGGTGATATATCTCATAAACTGAAAATTGCCAGAGGACAGTTGGATGGGATTTTGCAAATGGTTGACGAAGATCGCTACTGTGTGGATATTTCCAACCAGATTTTAGCGACCCAGGCCCTACTTAGAAGCGCCAATCAGCAAATTTTGCAAGCCCATATCCGAACCTGTGTCCGCGAGGCGTTACAGACGGATGCCGACAATCCAAAACTGGAAGAAGCATTGAAATTGCTTGAAAAAATGATGCAATAGCATTTTGGAGCGGGCGGGCGTTAAATCCTTTCCGCTCCATTTTTGTTCCGTTTGGATTGGTATTTCTCCAATTAGGAGCGTACAAAACAAGGCAGATTTTATATACTTTTAAGTGGTTAGACATGGCTAAATGAATAAAGACCAGGAGGAATCAGTGATGAAACAGGCACTTGATACAAGAACAAAACTTTTAACAAAAAATCCCTGGCCGCTTATGATAGAACTTAGCATACCTGCGGTTCTTGGTATGGTGGTTGTTGGGCTTTATAACATGATGGATTCCATCTTTGTAGGCCAGATGGTAGGCGATGTGCAGATGGGAGCCATATCGGTATCTTATCCGTTTACTTTGATAAACGCAGGATCGGCGGCAATGCTTGGCGTAGGTTCCGCTTCGGTATTGTCCCGTGCTATTGGCAAGAGAGACGAAAATACCATTAAGAAGATCATGGGCAATCTGGTTGCTATGGTTCTGCTGCTGTCGGTCATTTATACGGTTGTGGGTATGGTGTTTACCCGTCAGCTTTTGTCTTTGGCCGGAGCCAGTGACAATATTCTGAACTATGCTGAAAAATATCTGCGGATCGTTTTTGCGGGTTCCCTGTTCGTGAATTTCTTCCAGAGCGCCAACATGGTGATCCGTGGAGAAGGCCAGCTTAAAAAGGCAATGACGATCATTGCCAGCGGAGCTATTTTGAATATCATTCTGGACCCGATTTTTATTAAGATTCTAAACCCTTATGGTATGGGAATTGAAGCGGCTGCTTATGCAACAGTCCTGTCTCAATTTATCCAGGCAGCGGTTACATTGTGGTATTTCAAAAAGAAAAGCCCCCATGTGAAAATAGGGCGTATTCGTATCGACGGTGAATTGCTCCCCCAGGTTCTTTCCGTGGGTGTGTCTGCCCTTCTAATGCAGATTTTGACTTTGGTACAGCAGACCGTGATTTATCGTGTGGCCTCTAACTATGGCGGTGAGACTTCACAGCTCCTTTTGGGCGCAGCACTCCGCTTCTGGAATTTTTCGTTTGTTCCTCTGTGGGGAATCAGCCAGGGATTCCAGCCAGCCGCCGGTACGAATTATGGTGCAAAGGATTATGACCGTGTAAAAACACTGACGCGTGTTTTCATTATCGCAGCAACAATATTGTCTCTGGTATTCTATATTCCGGTTGAGCTGTTCCCGGACAAAATTTTGTCCATGTTCCTGACAACACCGGGGATTGCTGCTTCGGGAGCTACGAATTTCCGTATTATGTTCAGTACGTACATTTTGCAGGGAAGTTTCCTGATCGCTGTTACTTTGTTCCAGGCGTTAGGTAAAGCAAATAAGGCAACCTGGCTGGTGCTGTTCCGTCAGATCATTTTGTTCATTCCGCTTTGTGTAATTCTTCCTATGATTGGCGATATGGGTATTAGAGGTGTCTGGCTGGCTATTGCACTTACAGATGCGGTCCTTGTTGTGATTACCATTATTATGATGCTCTCTGAGTTCCGTAAATTACCGGCAACTGTAAATGTGAAGCAGTAGGAGGTATGTGTATGTACCTCTGTGATGGAAGTATAGGAAATGACTATAAGGTAACGGATATTAAGTTGCCTACAAAAATAGAAAAGCGGCTGGAGGCATTGGGAATGACCCGTGGGACTTCCGTTTCTGTTCTGAACAGTAAAAGCCGAGGGGTTTTGATTGTTAAAGTACGGGGAACCCGTTTTGCCTTTGGGCGCAATATTACAAAAAATATTTTAGTGGGGTAAATTCCGATGGGAGAAAATTTGACTATCGGCTTCATCGGAAACCCGAACTGCGGGAAAACCACACTTTTCAACGCTTATACCGGAGCAAATCTAAAGGTTGCGAACTGGCCGGGTGTTACTGTTGAAAAAGTGGAGGGTGCCATTAAAGACCATGACCTGAATATTCGTTTGGTCGATCTTCCTGGTACATATAGCCTGACCTCCTATACAATGGAGGAACAGGTGTCCAGGCAGTTCATACTAAGTGATGAAGTCGATGTGATTATTGACGTAGCTGACGCTTCTGCTTTGGAGCGGAACTTATATCTGACGTTGCAGCTTTTAGAGCTGGGCAAGCCGGTTGTTCTGGCGCTGAATATGATGGATATTGTAGAGAAGCGCGGCATGGAAATTGATACACATAGGCTGCCGGAAATGCTGGGGATTCCCGTTATTCCGGTTTCAGCCAGAAAGCGGACGGGGCTGGATGTGCTGCTCCATGCGGCGGCACATCATAAAGATTGTAAAGACCCGGATTGCTTAATTCATCATCATAAATATAAACCGAAGCATAAACACGACCATCATTCGGAGTATGCTATGGTTTACAGTGATGCCATTGAGGACAAGATTGACCTTATCATGGCAGAGCTAAAAAGAAAATATCCCGACCTAAAAAATTACCGCTGGCACGCTATCAAGCTGTTGGAGCAGGATCAGGAAATTACAAAACGCTACCCGGTTGATCTGCCGGATGTAGTTGACCGAAACTACGAGTCAGATATTATCAATGAGAAGTACGATTTTATTCAGGAGATCATCAAGGAAGTGCTGGTAAATAAAGACCGGCAGGATGCTCTAACTGAAAAAGTGGACCGGGCATTGACGCACCGCATTTGGGGAATCCCTATTTTTCTTGGGATTATGGCTGTGGTATTTTTCCTGACCTTTACAATCGGTGATTGGTTGAAAGGATATTTTGAGATGGGCATTGAAGGCCTGTCAGAGCTGGTGAGCAATGGTCTGATAGCAGCAGGAGTCAACGAAGTATTGCGGTCACTTTTGGTAGACGGTATTATAGCAGGCGTTGGCGGTATTCTGACATTTCTTCCTAATATATTTATTCTGTTTCTGGCATTGGCGTTCCTGGAGGACAGCGGTTATATGGCCCGTGTTGCTTATGTCATGGAAGGAATTATGAGCAAGCTGGGATTGTCAGGCAGGGCATTTATACCTATGATTTTAGGATTTGGCTGTACTGTACCGGCAATCATGGCGTCCAGGGCATTAGAAAACCGGCGGGATCGGTTTAAGGTCATGCTGATTACTCCGTTTATGAGTTGCAGCGCCCGACTGCCGATCTACATACTCTTTGCTGAAATGTTCTTTGCGGATAAGGCAATGTTGGTGGCGTATTCCATGTATCTGATTGGTTTGGTGGTTGCTATCTTGGTAGCAGCAGTTATCCATTTGATAGATCGGAAAAAGTCAGAGAATTATCTGCTGATTGAATTGCCGGAGTATAAAGCCCCCAGCAGCCGTACCGTGGCAATTTATGTGTGGGAAAAGATCAAGGACTATCTTACAAAAGCCGGTACCACTATTTTTGTGGCGTCTATCGCTATGTGGGTTATCCTTAATTTTGGACCGCATGGATATACAACGGAAATGGCAGAGAGTTTTGGCGCGATCTTAGGTCATTGGCTGGTTCCGTTCTTTGCCCCGATTGGTCTTGGATTCTGGCAGATAGCAGTAGCTTTAATTGCCGGTATTTCCGCAAAAGAGGTTGTGGTATCAAGCTGTGCCGTCCTCTTTGGAGTACCCAACATCAATTCTGGAGCTGGAATGAATACGCTGGTAGGTATCTTAGGTGCCGCAGGTTTTGGACAGCTTAATGCGTTCTGTCTCATGGTATTTTGCTTACTTTATATTCCATGTGCGGCGGCATTGGCTACAATCCGTAAAGAATCAGGCAGTACCCGGTGGATGCTTTTGTCCGCTCTGTTCCAGTTAGTCACAGCCTGGGTTGTTACTTTTGTTGTTTATCGTGTTGGACTTTTAGTGTGAGGTAAGAATATGACATTTAGAAAAGTTTTTTGTTCAGCCGCCATTTTATCAGTAATTGGTGTTGGACTTTTGATTTTGAGAAATCTTCTTTGTGAGGATCGGATATAAAATATAGGAGAAAGCTGGCAGGCGTTGTATCTGCCGGCAGAAAGCAAAAATGAGTATTATAGATTCTGTTAAAAATACTGCCTTTGTTGCCGCTGTCAATACAGTGCTGAATTATTTAGAGAAAGACCCGGAGGCCAATATTCCAAAAGCAATGAGCCTGATGGACAAGGTACTGCCGGATGGATGGTATGAGGGCCAGAGGGCAGCTTTCCGGCAGGCTATTGAGGACAAAGGCAACTGGTATCAACTGATCCTGAAAGCCTATCAGTTGGATGAAGGAGTACGAAAAGCCTTCTTCCAGAACTTCATTATCAATTCGGCCTTGAAAGGAACGGCTATTCAAAATGAAATCCGGGAGCGGGAAAATTGCAACGTTCCCTGGGCTATCCTGTTAGACCCTACATCAGCCTGTAACCTTCATTGTACTGGCTGCTGGGCGGCAGAATACGGCCACAAGCTGAACCTTAGTCTGGAAACCATTGACAATATCGTATGCCAGGGAAAAGAGCTGGGTATCTATATGTATATCTACACTGGCGGCGAACCGATGGTTCGGAAAAAGGACTTGATTACCCTGTGTGAGCGTCACCCGGACTGCGAATTTCTTTCCTTTACCAATGGGACATTGATTGATGAAGCATTTTGTCAGGAAATGCTTCGAGTCAAGAATTTTGTTCCGGCGATCAGCTTGGAGGGATTTGAACAGGCCAACGATGGGCGGCGCGGTAAGGGTGTCTTTGAAAAGGTAATGAAGGCAATGGATTTGTTGCGGGAACATAAGCTGCCCTTTGGTATTTCCACCTGCTATACCAGTGCCAACTATTCGGACATCAGCAGCGAACAGTTTTTCGATATGATGATCGACATGGGTGCTATGTTTGTCTGGTTCTTTCATTATATGCCCGTTGGAAATGATGCGGTGCCGGAGCTTTTACCCAAACCGGAACAGAGAAAGGCGGTTTATGAGCGCATCCGGGCATTTCGGAACACAAAACCGATTTTTAGTATGGACTTCCAGAACGATGCGGAATATGTAGGCGGCTGTATAGCAGGAGGCCGGAATTACCTGCATATCAACGCTGCCGGGGATGTAGAGCCTTGTGTGTTTATCCATTATTCCAACGTGAACATTCACGATTGTAGCCTGCTGGATGCACTGAAAAGCCCAATCTTTATGGCATACCATGACGGTCAGCCGTTTAATAAAAACATGCTCCGTCCTTGCCCGATGTTGGAAAACCCACAGCTTTTGAGAGAAATGGTAAAGCGTACAGGGGCAAAATCTACCGACTTGCAATCCCCGGAATCCGTGGATCATTTATGCGACAAGTGCGAATTATACGCAGAGCATTGGAAACCTACCGCGGATGAATTGTGGGCTGGCAGTCAGAAAGGAGTATAGCATGGTTGCTACAGGAGTAATCATTGTTGGGGTTCTTATTTATGCGATATGGGCTATTCAGAAGATACGAAAGAATCATAAGAATGGGTCCTGTTGCGGAGGCAGTTGTTCCGGCTGTGTAGGAAAAGAATACTGCAATAAATAAATGATTGAGGCCAGTGCTTTTTTGAAAGTGCTGGCCTCCTTATTTGCACTGCGGGCGCTTTTGCGCTATAATTTCTGATTGGAGCGATAATCCTACTGATTGGAGCGGTGCAAAATGAAGAAAACCTTTATAATAAAAGATGCCAGTAAACGACTGGCGGAACAGATCAATAACACAGGAATGATAGAAAGGACTGCTATGAGTACAGACCCGATTACGAATTCAAAGGGATTGTCCGCGGTCATTCCAAAAGATAATGATGGCTATTGTACCGTCTATAAGATGGACTGTGCGGATGGTCTTGGCTTAATGACGGTCTATCAGGTCTATCCTGGTGTCCAGGTTATTTACAACGATTTTGAAACTGCAAGTTGTGAATGGGATGGAAACCTTGATAAAAATATACTGGAAATCAATCATTGCCGGGAAGGTCGGGAAGGATGCCGATTGTTGAGCGGTTCGTGCCTGTATCTTGGTGAAGGTGATATGTCTATTCATGCAATGGATAACTGCTCACCGGAAATGACTTTCCCACTAAAACATTATCGTGGAATTTCCGTAGTAATTAACCTTAACACGGTGGCTGAAAATCCACCTGAAATTCTCTTTGAGAGCGGCATTGATATTTTGAGCTTTAAGGAAAAATTCTGCGCTGATGGAAACTGTTTTATCATGCGTGCGAAAAATGAAATTGAGCATATTTTCTCTGAATTATATTCTGTGCCGGATTTTTTGCAGAAGTCTTATTTTAAGCTCAAAGTTCAGGAATTGCTTTTGTTTCTTAGCGTGATAGATGTTTCAAAGGAAAAACAGAGAGAGCAATATACCGCGCCGCAGGTTGAGATTGTAAAAGAGATTCATCAGAAGTTGGTTTCCAATTTGCAGGAGCGGCCCACGATTGAGCAGCTTTCAAAGGAATTTCTTATCAATACTGCAACATTGAAAAATACATTTAAGGGCATTTATGGGCAGCCCATTGGGACCTATATGAAAGAGTATCGTATCAGACAGGCCGCTGTGCTGCTTCGCCAGACGCAGGCGACAATAGCGGAAATTGCCAATCAGGTCGGGTATGAAAACCAGAGCAAATTTGCGACTGCGTTTCGGGATATTATGATGATCTCACCGGCTGAATACCGAAAGCAGAATATTGGCGAATAGTTATATTGTCAAAAACGATACCGTCAAATTAGGGTGATTGTGAACTATCAGGACCAGTGGGTAATATTTGTTTATCCGCTGGTCTTTTTGAGGAGGTGATGAAATGGGAAATTAGCTGTATTGGATTTAGGCGTATCTGGCCGGCAGATTGGTGAAACAGTATTCAATTTACTTAGTACCGAGCAGCAACATGATCTGATAGGCTTCATAATGGATATAGAAAAGCTGATCGGCCATACTGCGGATATTCCATGCGTTTCATTGCCTCGGCAAGTGGAACAGGACAATGAAGAACCTCTGACTGAAATACAGATAGGCGATCTATATTTCTGCCCGGAAGAACGGCGGGTATGTATACAAGGCCAGAACGTTGAGCTGACGGCGAAAGAATTTGATGCTCTCCATTTTCTCATTACCAATCAGAAACGGGTAATGACTTTTGAGACCATAGCATATCAGGTGTGGGGAGAGGAATATATCGACGTCACACCTAAGACAATCCATAATCTTATGAGCCGTCTGCGGCAGAAATTACAGGTTGATCCTTCTGGACCTGAATATGTCAAAAGCGTCCGGGGTGTCGGATATAAATTTGATGCCGGATTATGAAAGACAAATTTAAGTCATTTTTAGGGTTTTTTCGGGAAAGGATGCTGATAAAAGAAGAACATACCCCTGTATAATGTCCCCAAAGTAACAGATTGGGGGAAGTATAAAAGCATACCGTTCTAATCTGTTTGTGCTCCCCCGGATATGGGGGCAGACATGCACATTTGGAAAGTCCAATATTTCTACAAAAAACGACAACGATATAGACGAATATTTTTTAGTGCCGCAGCTCAAAAAGCTGCGGCGCTTTTTGTATCGACATATTTTTATCTTTTCTCCCTACAATCTGCAAAATGCCCCTTTGAGCGCGCACCTGAAACAAAACAGGTACGCGCTTTTTTCTTATCTGCGGATAGGACAAGCCCAACCAATTCTGCTGTTGCAGAAGGTAGTCCTGGATGCAGGTCCCCACCCTCTGATTTCGATTTTGCCTATCAACTCAAAAAATCGAAATTGGAGGATGACCTATGAAAGAGATCAATTTGCGGGATTATTACCCGTTTTATACAACAGATACCATTGTGGAAGTGCCGGATGAAGTAGCTGACCTGCTTTACCAATATAAGCTGAACGAGGCAGCTTATATTTTGCGTACATACCGGCATAAAGCATATTTTTCGCTGGACTATGATGCCAATGTTGAGCGGGATGTGCTGATTATACAGCCCTCTCCTTTGGAAATTTTGGAACAGCGCCGTATGACAGAAACCCTTTACAAAGGGCTGGCTACCTTATCAGAAAAGCAGCGGCAGCGGATTTATGCACGCTATTTTCTTGGCATGAATAACGCCGCGATTGCCAGGGCGGAAGGCTGCGAGATCACTTCTGTACGGGACAGTATTAAGCGTGGGCTGCGGCAGCTAAAAAAATATTTTGATAAAAACTTGCTGTAGCCCCACCCCTTTTTGCCCCAAAAATGAAATGAATAATAGAGGGATATATTTGGCAGACAGTTCCGAAGGGTGCGGCCATACAGTAATGCTCCGGCCCATCCTCAACTATGAAGCGTAATAACTGCCGCCCCCTCATTGTTCTTTGACAACTGAATATACGGTGCTATAGGTACTTCCCCTGTGTTCCGAGCGGCGAATGGGGCGGCGCAATGACAGGCAGCTTAGGAGGTGATGAATGAAGCTGTCCGAGCGATCAACGCAACTCATTGATCCGGCTGTGGCAGGCCGGCGCGATGACGGACACAGGTTATAATGGTACTTTCTCACGATCCCCTAAAGACTTGGGGGAAGTTCCTGCGGTGCTCGCCAGCTCTGGCAAAGCAGCGGCACAGGCGGGACTATGATGCGGTCAAGCTGCCCGCAGCCTATGGCATCCCCGCTTTGTATATTCAGAGCTGCCGGGGGGCGTGGCAAATACGGCAAACGAAATCGAAATCAGATACAATGGGCCGGACCTGTTTCTATTCATATAGGGCAGGTCCGGCTTATTCATGTGGTTTTGATAATTCGGTTTTATTGAAGGGAGGTATTTTATATGTTATCCAAAACCAGAATTACGCCTATGAAAAAGAGTAGTATCAAGGAAGTCAATGCGGATGACCTGGTAGATGTTCGCGGGGTGTCTGTTGATACGTCATTACCGCCTGAAGAACGAATGATGAATTATTTGGAGCAGATCAAGAACCCTTATTGTTTCCGTTGCGGGGATGCAGTAGTTTCCGTCCTTTTTTCCACAGGGGGAAGTTCTATTGACCTCCTTTTGAAAAATTATTTTGAAGGGCTGAAAAGAGGCTGATTTTGTCGGCCTTATGCGTTATAATTATGTTGTGATTATAGAGGATTGGAGGTATAAGTGAAACGAGGCAGAAAATCTTCTAATAATTTGACAAAGAGCGGAGAAAAAGTATGGAAATGCGGTAAGTACAAGCGGCTTTCTAAAGAGGACGGTCACGATGTCAGCTACAGCATTGAGAATCAGGATGATATTCTAAACCATTTTTTAGAGAAACATCCTGAAATTCAGGTGGTAGATGACTACCAGGACGATGGAATGTCCGGCACTGATTCTGATCGGGACGATTTTCAACGGCTACTGGCTGATATTTATTCAAAACGTATCAACTGTGTAATCGTCAAGGACCTATCCAGATTGTCTCGTAATGACTATGAATGTGGGCACTACCTTGAATATGTGTTTGTATCTCTGGATGTTCGGTTCATTTCAGTAGAACTTCCTGCATTGGACAGCTATTTGCGGCCTCAGGAAATCAGCAGTATCGCTACAAAAATGCAAAGCTACATGAACGACCAGCATTGTTATCAGACATCAATTAAAGTCCGCAGCGTCTTGGATATGAAGCGCAGCAACGGTCAGTTTATCGGAGCTTTTGCTCCTTATGGGTACTTAAAAGACCCGGAAGATTATCATAAGCTGGTTGTCAATCCTGAAACGGCTCCCGTGGTGCAGGACATTTTCAAATGGTATGTATATGAGGGAATGAACAAAAATGCAATCTGCAAGAAATTGATTGCTATGGGTGTTCCAAGCCCTACCGCATACAAGAAGCAAAAGGGAATGAAATACCATAATCCCCAATGTGATGCCGGAAATGTTTACTGGAGCACTCGGACCATACTAAATATGTTGAAGAATCCAACTTATTTAGGCCACATGGTTCAGGGCCGCCACCAAGTCAAGAGCTACAAGGTACATACCATTGTTCCTATCCCGGAAGAAGATTGGTTTTATGTGGAAGATACCCATGAACCAATCATAGATCAGGAAACTTTTGACCTGGCACAAGAATTACTGTCAAAGGATGTGCGAACATCTCCGAAAGAAAAAACCGTTTTTCTATTTTCAGGTTTTCTCCGTTGTGGTGACTGTGGCCGCGGCATGACACGCCGGACTTCTAAAGGCTATACCTATTATAACTGCAAAACATACATCACTAAATCAAGGTCATTGTGTACCAGCCATACTATACGGGATGAACTGGTGGAACAGGTGGTGTTTGAGGCAGTTAAGAAACAGATTGCGCTTTGTGGTTCTCTGGCACAGATCATTGATGAAATCAATCAGGCCCCCGTAGTACGTAATCAATCATTGCGTGTTGATAAGCTGCTGAAAACGAAAGAGCAGGAACTTCATAAGATTACAAACCTTTGTGATAACCTGTACATTGACTGGAAAAGCGGCGACCTGACGAGGGACGAATACCACCGTATGAAAGCAAAGTTTGAACAGCAGGCCGAGGAAATCAGAGGAACGATTGCAACCTTGCAGGAGGAACAAACCTTTGTGTCAAATGGTATTACTTCTGCTGATCCATACTTGCAGACATTCTTACGGTACCAGAATATCGATCACCTGGAGCGCGGTATTGTCGTAACTCTAATCAAGCAGATCAACATTTACGAGGGTAAACGAATTGAAGTAGAATTTAACTTTGCAGACCAGCACCAGCGGATTTTAGACTTCATTGAAGCGAACCAAACGAAGCTGCGTGTTGTGGGAAATGAGGCCATTTAAGCGGTGTTTCTCAATTTCCATTTTTTAAGCTCAAAGTTGTGTATAAAAGAACGAAGCCACAGCATTTGCAGATCCGGATAATGAGGCAAAGGTGCAGGCTGCATTCAGCAGACTTTCTCAGGGAAAAACTGTGATCATGATCGCCCACAGACTTTCATCGGTCATTGATGCAGACCGGATCTTTGTACTCAGAGACGGAGAAATCTGCCAGAGTGGTACGCATAAGGAACTTGAAAAAGCAGACGGACTCTATGCACATATGTGGAAAGAGTACAATCAATCGGTTTGTTGGAAGGTAGGTGCATAAGTATGAAAATAAAAGAAAAACTGATGCATAAATATGCTCTTTCTCCGCAAGGTGCATCGGATATGCTCAAAGCCTTTGTGTCAGTTACGGTATCAGATCTGGTTTTGATGATTCCGGTTTCGCTGCTGTATTTTATAGTGAAAGATTATATGGAAGGAACACTTCAGGGAAAAGGTGGATTTTATATTGCCGGCATTATCGTGACACTTGCCCTGATCGCAATTACAACTTATATACAATATAATGCAACATTTTTATCAACTTATGTAGAAAGTGGTGTGCGGAGAATCACGCTTGCAGAAAAGCTGAGAAAGATTCCGTTGTCGTTCTTTGGCAAAAAAGATCTGTCAGATTTGACGAGTACGATCATGGCGGATTGTGCACAGATGGAAACTGCGTCTTCTCATTTTATTCCGGAACTGGTGGGAGCATGCATTTCTACAGCAATCGTTGCAGTGGGAATGTTCTTTTTCAACTGGAGAATGGCATTGGCAGCTCTTTGGGTGCTTCCGGTTTCATTTCTTATTGTAGGTTGTTCGGGAAAAGTTCAGAAAAGTCTGAATCAGAAGCAGATGGAATTAAAAATGGCATGTGCGGACGGGATTCAGGAGTGCCTGGAAAGTGCAAGAGATCTTCATGCATATAATGCAGAGGATGATTATATGAGAGGTCTGGATGTGAAGATAAAAGCCGTAGAGAAGCATGCTGTTGTTACAGAACTTGGAACAGCAGTTTTTGTGGGAAGTGCTCAGATGATCTTAAAGCTCGGAATTGCCACGGTTGCACTGGTTGGGGGAACTCTGCTGGCAAAAGGGGAGATCAGTGTGCTTACATTCTTTATGTTTCTGCTGGTTGTATCCAGGATTTATGATCCAATGCAGGTATCTCTTCAAAATCTTGCGGCAATCATATCTTCTGAAGTACAGAGTGCAAGACTGGATGAAATCCTGTCGCATGAGGTGCAGGAAGGTTCAGAAAAAATGGATCGTAAAGGATATGATATTGAATTTTCCAACGTTGGTTTCTCTTATGATTCAGGAGAAACTGTATTGAAAGATGTTTCATTTGTGGCAAAGCAGGGGGAAGTAACTGCACTGATCGGACCGTCCGGTGGAGGAAAGACAACCGTCTCACGTCTGGCGTCAAGATTCTGGGACGTAGATCATGGAAAGATCACAGTAGGTGGAATGGATATTTCAAAAGTTGACCCGGAGACATTGATGTCACTTTATTCGATCGTATTTCAGGATGTTACATTATTCAATAATACAATTATGGAAAATATCAGAATCGGAAAGATGGATGCTACAGATGAAGAAGTGATTGCAGCAGCGAAACTTGCACATTGCGATGAATTTGCGGAAAAACTTTCTGACGGATGGAATACAATGATCGGAGAGAATGGTTCGGAACTTTCAGGCGGTGAGCGGCAGAGGATTTCTATTGCAAGAGCATTTCTGAAAAATGCACCGATCATATTGCTGGATGAAGCCACGGCATCATTGGATGCAGATAACGAAACGATGATCCAGGAATCGCTGTCACGTCTGATTAAAGATAAGACAGTTATGATTATTGCCCACAGGATGAGAACAGTAGCGGATGCAGATAAGATTGTTGTACTGAAAGATGGTGTTGTTGCAGAGAGTGGAAGTCCGGCCGAACTGGAAAAGAAAAATGGAATTTACAGTAATATGGTAAAGACGCAGCTTCTTGCAACTGGCTGGAGTTTATAAATTCTATTAAAGAGTCAGAAAGCATAGAAGAAAATATCTGTTATTAATGAGATGTTTTTAATTAAAGAAGTACCCGTATATGATAAAGGCTGTTCTGAAAATGAGCAGCTTTTATTTATGCAGACCCAGAACAGTTAAATAAAAATAAAGTCAGATAAACAACCAAAATTTTCAGAATATTCAGAATTGCATGAAATATATAAAAAACATTGACAATTAGAAGCCGCTATGATAGGATAATCTTCGTCGCTGAGAACGGCACTGAAAATCATAGAACAACTTCTGATAAAGAGGAAGGCGTGGAAACGGACAGTCCCTGATCGAGAGGTAGTTCAATAGAATGATTCATAAGAGAAATTAATAACAACTTATAAGAATCATTAAAAAGTGGTTGACAGAGAAGTTCGGATGTGATAACATAAATGAGCTGTCAGAGAGAAGCCATTGAGCAACTCACGAGCAGCAAAAAAAATAAAAAAGTTCTTGACAAAGAGAAAAGCTTTTGATAAAATATAAAAGCTGTCGCTTGAAAAGAACAGCAAAAAGAACCTTGATAATTGAACAATAGACAACAATAACCCTTGAAAATTTCTTTAAGAGAAGATTTTTAAGAATGGTTTTAAACAAACCAAACAACAGTAAAAAGGGAAGAATTAGCTAGTATGTTGATTCTGAACTGGATACAAACACTTTTAACGAGAGTTTGATCCTGGCTCAGGATGAACGCTGGCGGCGTGCTTAACACATGCAAG
>ENA-OZAJ01000333-OZAJ01000333.1-human-gut-metagenome-genome-assembly--contig:-NODE-333-length-25291-cov-8.876922_pt1 | contig 25291 bp, 22 predicted proteins | sample MGYA00243301_ERZ653499 | MGnify/ENA primary metagenome ERZ653499 (study PRJEB26926, sample SAMN06165039) | human gut metagenome | biome: ENVO:00009003; feature: ENVO:2100002; material: ENVO:00002003... | reverse complement strand
GAGATGTAGCTCCGTCTCGTGGGCTCGGAGATGTGTATAAGAGACAGTCACTAAATATGCATGTATATACACAAGCATAGATGAAAATTATATAGACGAAGAAGATAAAGTAAAAGAAATAGATAAAATATCCCAAAGTACTTATGAAGAACAGAAAGTGCTTCATAATGCGGAGGCAGAGGAATTTTGGAAATATGCAAAGATAAACATTGATGGAATTTCGATGGAAGATGAAGCTGCAATCTGTTATTCTCAGTTTCAGTTATATGGAATGACTCCGTGGGAGACGGACAAGGCAAGTATTGCGGCGAAAGGTCTCAGCGGAGAAGGATATAAAGGACACGCATTTTGGGATACGGAAATTTATATGTTGCCGTTTTATTATTATACATATCCGAGAATTGCAAGGAACCTTTTGATGTACCGCTATAACGGACTGGAGGGCGCAAGAGAAAAAGCGGAGGAATATGGATATGAAGGGGCAATGTATCCGTGGGAAAGTGCAGCAGACGGAAGAGAAGAAACGCCGCTTTTTGCAGCGCTGAATATTCATACGGGAAAGGCAGCCCCTGTGTGGTCGGGGAGAAAAGAACACCATGTAACCGCGGACATAGCATTTGCAGTGTTGAATTATTATGGGATTACAGGTGATGATGAATTTTTGGATAATTACGGTTCGGAAATACTGGCAGAGACTTCTAAGTTTTGGGTTTCAAGAACTGTAGAAAAAAATGGCCGTCTGGAAATTTTGGACATTATTGGTCCGGATGAATATGACGAACATATAGATAATAATGCGTTTACAAATTATATGACAAAATTCTGTGTTGACAATACATTGAAAATTGTCGACAGAATCAAGGCAGAAAAGCCGGAAATATATAAACGGCTAAATGATAAGACGAATGTTGATGACTGGATTTGCAGATTTAAGGAATTTTCTGACAAAATATATCTGCCGGTTCCAAATGCAGATGGCATTATTCCGCAGGATGATACATTTCTGACAAAAAAAGAAATTCCTAATATAGAAAAATATCGTAAATCTCAGGTTAAGCAGTCAGTTCTTCTTGACTATTCGAGAGATGAGGTTGTAGATATGCAGGTTTTGAAACAGGCAGATACAGTAATGCTTCTTAATCTATTTCCGGATTTGTTTGACGAAGATACGGTTAAGAAAAATGTATTGTTTTATGAGGCGCGAACCCTGCATGATTCGTCACTAAGCTATTGTGCCCATGCGCAGGCGTGTGCAAATATAGGCGCAGTAGATATGAGTATGGATTTCTTTGAGAAAGCATTGGAAGTAGATTTGGTTGATAATCCATATGACTCAGTGGATGGACTTCATTCAGCATCCATGGGAGGAATTTGGAATTGCATTATTCAGGGGTATGCCGGCTTGTCGCACAATATGGACAGTTTGGAATTTAACCCGCATCTTCCTGAAAAATGGAATAATATTAAGTTTTATATTAATGTACAGGGAAATTATATGAAAATAACTGTTTCTAATGAAAGAGTATTGATTGAGCCTGAAACAAAACTACATAAGGCAGTGAAAGTACGGATTTGGAACAGGGAATATAGTCTGCAGGATAAATTAGAAATTTGCAGAGAATCATAATAGTTGTCTGTTAACGGAAAGGAAATGAATATGAATTTAATTCTTGCATCAGATTCTTTTAAGGGAAGTTTAAGCTCCGGGGAAGTGAATTCAATATTGCAAAAAGCAGCAGAGGATGTGTTTGGTATGTGCGAATGCCGTAAAGTGATGATTGCAGACGGAGGAGAAGGAACTCTTGAGGCAGTGATGGGTGACGGCAATTCGGGGAAATATGAAATTATGGAAATTCCGGTTACAGGTCCTTTGGGAGATATAATAAAAGCTTCTTATATAAAGAAAGGTAACCGCGCAGTAATAGAGATGGCCATGGCGTCAGGACTGCCTCTTTTGGATGAAGATAAACGAAATCCTATGAACACTACCACAAAAGGAACGGGAGAGCTGATTACACATGCATTGCAGGCAGGCTGTACCGAGATTTATGTGGGAATCGGTGGAAGTGCTACCAATGATGGCGGCACAGGAGCTATGACTGCATTGGGATTTAAGTTCTTGGATAAAGAAGGAAATTGCTTGGAAGGAAAAGGCAGAAATCTTATTAAGATTTCATCCATTGATGATTCTTGTGTAATACCGGAACTTAAAAAAGCAAAATTTACGGTTATGTGTGATGTTGTTAATCCGCTGACAGGTTCTATGGGCGCTACATATGTTTACGGACCGCAGAAAGGTGCAAATCAGGATATGCTGGGAGCACTTGAGGCAGGTATGCTTAATTATCAGTCAGTGCTTCAGGATTATGTGAATAAAAAACAGTTTGTTAATAGAAGAAATGCAGAGCAGACACTGGAAACTGTTTCGGGACTGGGTGCGGCAGGCGGATTGGGTGCGGCGCTGTATGTGTTTACGGATTCGGTGATGAAATCAGGAATAGACGTGCTTTTGGATTTGAATGGTTTTGATGATATGCTGGATAGCGCGGAAATGGTGGTTACAGGAGAAGGCAAGACAGACTATCAGTCAGCATGTGGAAAAGTAGTTCACGGAATTGCAAAGAGATGCAAAGAAAAAAACGTACCGTTGTTTGTGATTTCGGGAAGCCTGTCAGGAGATTTAGACTCTTTGTATGAGGCGGGCGTTACAAGTATGGAAGCGTCTGTGTGCAGCATTATGGATATAGATGAAGCAATGACAAATGCAGATAAATATCTTTATAATGCAGCAGTAAGAATATTTAGAACGATAAGGAGTTTTCGATGAGAGCATTACTATTTGATTTGGATGGAGTTATTGTTGATACTGCAAAATACCATTATATAGCATGGAAAAAAATCGCAGAAGAGCTGGGGATAGAGTTTACATTAGAGGATAATGAGAGACTTAAAGGTGTAAGCAGAATGCGTTCTTTTGAAATTATTCTCGAAATTGGAAATGTTTCAATGAGCGATAAAGAAAAAGAAGAGTATTGTACAAGAAAAAATGAAATATATCTTGACTACATTAGAAAAATGGGAAAAGAAGAAGTACTTCCGGGCGTGAAGGATTTTATTATGGACGCAAGAGAAAAAGACTGTAAGGTAGCACTGGGTTCTGCAAGTAAAAACGCTGTATTGATTTTGGAAAGGCTTGAACTTTTGGATTGTTTTGATGAAATTATAGACGGAACAAAAATCAGTTCAGCTAAACCTGACCCGGAAGTTTTTACAGCAGGCGCAAAGGCTTTTGAAATTCCGAATGAAGAGTGTATTGTGTTTGAAGATGCGGTTGCCGGAATTGAGGCGGCACACAGAGGTGGAATGAAGGCAATAGGCGTAGGAACAAAAGAAGCGCTTCCTGAAGCAGACTGCAATATATCAGGATTTGAAGGCTTGAAAATAGAAGACATAGAAAATATGTTAAATTAATTGTGGGAGGCAGTAATCTTTTGCCATTAATATTGAGCAGAGATTTTTACAGAAAATCTTACAATATAACAAAATTGTAAAAAATGTAAAACATTAATTAAAAGGCTTGACATTATCTCAAGCCTTTTTTATAATGATTAGGCACGTTTAGTGGGTGTACTATGCCCAAATGCGTGCATGTGTAATGATTATAACACATAATTCTAGTAAAGGAGGAAAACAGAATGCCTACATTTAACCAGTTAGTAAGAAAAGGACGTCAGTCAGCAGTTAAGAAGTCTACTGCTCCAGCTTTGTTAAAGAGCTACAACTCTTTAAACAAGAAAATGAACGATACAGCTTCTCCACAGAAGCGTGGCGTTTGTACAGCAGTAAAGACAGCTACACCTAAGAAGCCTAACTCAGCTCTTAGAAAAATTGCCAGAGTTCGTCTTTCTAATGGTATCGAAGTGACAAGCTACATTCCGGGTGAAGGACATAACCTTCAGGAGCATAGCGTTGTGCTTATCCGTGGTGGTAGAGTAAAAGACTTACCAGGTACAAGATATCATATCGTTAGAGGTACTCTTGATACTGCGGGCGTTGCAAACAGACGCCAGGCACGTTCTAAGTATGGTGCTAAGAGACCTAAGGCAGGTAAATAGCAGCGGATGGCTTATTAAGCCAATCACAGGTTGAATGAATTTGTGACGGTTATTAGAATTATGCGCGAGCAATGAGCCAAGCGAGGATGCTTGCATACTCAGTTGGCGAATGCCGCGAATGCAGAAAAATAAGTTTTTCTGCCTCGTGTGATTACGATATACAGTCTAAAGCCGTGAGCAAGGACACAACTTATGTGAGTACCGAAGATCTAATCGCATGTACGCTTATGCGATTACATGCAAACCGGAATTTTCATAAAAAAGTATAAAAATGAAAATTCTGTCAAAATTGATTAAGGAGGGAAGTAACATGCCACGTAAAGGACATACTCAGAAAAGAGAAGTATTAGCAGATCCAATGTATAACAGTGTTGTAGTTACAAAGCTTATCAACAACATTATGTTAGATGGCAAGAAGGGCGTAGCTCAGAAAATTGTTTATGGTGCGTTCGAGAAAATCGCAGACCAGACAGGTAAGGAAGCACTTGAAGTTTTCGAAGAAGCTATGAACAACGTTATGCCGGCTCTTGAAGTTAAGGCAAGACGTATCGGTGGTGCAACATATCAGGTGCCTATCGAAGTAAGACCTGAAAGAAGACAGGCTTTAGGCCTTCGTTGGATTACATTGTTCTCACGTAACAGAAACGAGAAGACAATGGAAGAAAGATTAGCTAATGAAATTATGGATGCAGCTAACAATACAGGCGCATCAGTTAAGAGACGTGAAGATATGCATAAGATGGCTGAGGCTAACAAGGCTTTCGCACATTATCGTTTCTAGGCTAAAGCAGTGCAAAAAAATACAAAATGTTATTTGCGTTGTGCTTGCACATGAGCAAATGAAATTTTGGATTTTTTTATAGGGCGCAGCCCTAAACCGAGATGCAGCGAAGCGGAATCGAGGTTGTCACTGCGCATACAAAGTAAGAAATGTAAATTGAGATTTGCATAGGGCGCAGCCCTAAACCGAGATGAAGCGGAGCGGAATCGAGGTTGTCACTGCGCATAAAACAAGGATTAATATGCGGAGTATCCGCATGACATAATAGGTTTTTATAAACCTAAAATAAAAAAAAGGAGGAAAAAATCTTGGCTGGAAGAGAATATCCGTTAGAGAGAACCAGAAATATAGGTATTATGGCTCATATTGATGCCGGTAAGACAACAACAACTGAGCGTATTTTATATTATACTGGTGTTAACTATAAAATTGGCGATACTCATGAAGGTACTGCTACTATGGACTGGATGGAACAGGAGCAGGAAAGAGGTATCACAATTACTTCAGCGGCAACTACATGTCACTGGACAAAGCAGAAAGACTGTAAGCCGGCACCGGGTGCTTTAGAGCATCGTATCAATATTATTGATACACCGGGACACGTTGACTTTACAGTTGAAGTTGAGCGTTCACTGCGTGTGCTTGATGGTGCTGTAGGTGTATTCTGTGCTAAGGGTGGTGTTGAACCTCAGTCTGAAAACGTTTGGAGACAGGCTGACACATATAATGTACCACGTATGGCTTTCATCAATAAGATGGACATTTTAGGTGCAGATTTCTATGGTGCAGTTAATCAGATTCGTGAAAGATTAGGTAAAAATGCTATTATATTACAGTTACCTATCGGAAAAGAAGATGACTTCAAGGGAATAGTTGACTTGTTTGAAATGAAAGCATACATCTACAACGATGACAAGGGTGATGATATTTCTATCACAGATATCCCTGAAGATATGAAAGATGATGCTGAAATGTACAGAGATGAGTTATTGGAAAAGATTTGTGAATTAGATGAAGATCTTATGATGGCTTATCTTGAAGGTGAGGAGCCTTCGGAAGATGAATTAAAGGCAGCTTTAAGAAAAGCAACATGTAACTGTGAAGCAGTTCCTGTATGTTGTGGTACAGCTTACAGAAACAAAGGTGTTCAGAAGTTACTTGACGCTATTATTGAATTTATGCCATCACCGCTTGATATCGAAGCTATTAAAGGTGTTGACGAGGAAGGAAATGAAGTAGTAAGACATTCATCGGATGAAGAACCTTTCTCAGCATTAGCATTTAAGATTATGACAGACCCATTCGTAGGAAAACTTGCATTCTTTAGAGTTTATTCAGGTACAATGAACTCAGGTTCATATGTATTAAATGCTACAAAGGGCAAGAAGGAACGTGTTGGCCGTATTCTTCAGATGCATGCTAACTCAAGAGCAGAGCTTGATAAGGTTTACTCAGGTGATATTGCTGCGGCAGTTGGATTTAAGGTTACAGGTACAGGTGACACAATTTGTGATGAACAGCATCCGGTTATCTTGGAATCAATGGAATTCCCAGAGCCTGTTATTGAGCTTGCTATCGAGCCTAAGACAAAAGCAGGTCAGGGTAAGATGGGTGAAGCTTTAGCAAAACTTGCTGAAGAGGATCCTACATTCAGAGCACATACTAATGAAGAAACAGGACAGACAATTATTGCCGGAATGGGTGAGCTTCATCTTGAAATTATCGTGGACAGACTTCTTCGTGAATTTAAGGTAGAAGCAAATGTTGGTGCACCTCAGGTTGCATACAAAGAAACATTTACTAAGGCAGTTGAAGTTGACAGCAAATATGCTAAACAGTCAGGTGGTCGTGGACAGTACGGTCACTGTAAAGTTAAGTTTGAGCCTATGGATCCAAACGCTGAAGAGACATTCAAGTTTGAATCTACAGTAGTTGGTGGTAATATTCCTAAGGAATATATCCCGGCTGTTGGTGCAGGTATTGAAGAAGCTTCACAGACAGGTATTATTGCAGGATTCCCTGTACTTGGTGTCCATGCTACTGTTTATGATGGTTCTTACCATGAAGTCGATTCATCTGAAATGGCATTCCATATTGCCGGTTCTATGGCATTTAAGGATGCTATGGCAAAGGGTGACGCGGTGCTGTTAGAGCCTATTATGAGAGTTGAAGTTACTATGCCTGAAGAGTATATGGGTGACGTTATTGGTGATATGAACTCACGTCGTGGACGTATCGAGAGCATGGATGACCTTGGTGGAGGAAAGATTGTTAGAGGTTTCGTTCCACTTGCTGAGATGTTTGGATACTCAACAGACTTACGTTCAAGAACACAGGGACGTGGAAACTACTCAATGTTCTTTGAGAGATATGAGCAGGCTCCAAAGTCAGTTATGGAAAAGGTTATTGCTTCAAAAGCAAAATAGTAATCAAAATAAATAACTATAAGAGAAGAAAATGTTATGTTTTTTTCTTATTAATGATGAATAGGGCAGATTTTCTGCTTGCAGAAAATTTCCTTATTCGCATAAATTAAGGGTTGAAAATATTGTCATTATAAAATATAATGGGAATAGCCTTTTAGAAAAGAGACCGTTTATTTAGGTCGCAAAAATATTAATCAGATCAGGAGGATTATTAAAATGGCAAAAGCTAAGTTTGAAAGAACAAAACCACATTGTAATATTGGTACAATCGGACACGTTGATCATGGTAAAACAACTTTAACAGCAGCTATTACAAAGGTACTCTCAGAGAGAGTTGAAGGTAATGATGCAGTTGATTTTGCTAACATTGACAAAGCTCCAGAAGAAAGAGAAAGAGGTATCACAATCTCTACAGCTCACGTTGAATATGAAACAGACAAGAGACATTACGCTCACGTTGACTGCCCAGGCCATGCTGACTATGTAAAGAACATGATCACAGGTGCTGCTCAGATGGACGGCGCTATCCTCGTTGTATCAGCTGCTGACGGTCCTATGCCACAGACAAGAGAGCATATCCTTCTTTCTCGTCAGGTAGGTGTACCTTACATCGTAGTATTCATGAACAAGACTGACCAGGTTGACGATCCTGAGCTTCTCGAGCTCGTAGAGATGGAGATCCGTGACCTCCTCAACGAGTATGAGTTCCCGGGTGATGATACACCAATCATCAAGGGTTCAGCTTACCTTGCTCTTACAAGCACATCTAAGGATCCTAACGCTCCTGAGTACAAGTGCATCCACGAGCTTATGGACGCTGTTGACGAGTATATTCCAACTCCTGACCGTAAGGCTGACCAGCCATTCCTTATGCCTGTTGAGGACGTATTCACAATCACAGGTCGTGGTACTGTTGCAACTGGTAGAGTTGAAAGAGGTCAGATTAAGACTGGTGAAGAAGTTGAAATCGTTGGTCTTACAGACGAAAAGAGAAAAGTTGTTGTTACAGGTCTTGAAATGTTCAGAAAGACTCTTGACTTCGCTGAAGCAGGCGACAACGTAGGTGTTCTTCTCCGTGGTGTTCAGAGAACTGAAATCCAGAGAGGTCAGGTACTTGCTAAGCCGGGTACAATTCACCCACACACAAAGTTCCGTGGCCAGGTTTACGTTCTTACTAAGGACGAAGGTGGCCGTCATACTCCATTCTTCAACAACTATCGTCCGCAGTTCTATTTCAGAACAACTGACGTAACAGGTACAATCTCACTCCCAGAGGGCGTAGAGATGTGCATGCCTGGTGATAACGTTGAAATGGATGTTGAACTTATCACTCCTATCGCTATCGAAGTTGGTCTTCGTTTCGCTATTCGTGAAGGCGGCAGAACAGTAGGTTCAGGCGCAGTTATCGCTATTAACGAATAATTTTAACCGATTATCGTTTATTTTCTAACATTCAGAGCCGATACATTTGTATCGGCTCTTTTTGTGTTCGCATCGTGTGCAAACATGATACGATTGGTAGCCTTGCGACCGCCGCCGGTGGCGGATAAAGGGAGCAAAGCGCTGTCTGAAATAATGAGCAAAAGGCAGCACATTTATGTGCAACGCATTGCGACTATTTTTCAGACAGGAGAACTCGGTTCGCTGCCACAAATAAAACTTGACTTTGCGATATTTACATGCTTTGTAATTATCATAAGGTATGTGCTGTTATCTGCGGGAGAACGAGATTTTTTCCTACAGGTTATACACAACATCCATTACATCAAAACATTTTTATCAAACATAAGACTTTATCAAGCGCGCGGATATTATCCGCCCCAACAAAATTGCGAAAACAATTGCAATACTACGCTCGGGCATAATATGTTTTTTGATATTACAAACTGTCTACACGAATTGGGAACGGCGGCTCGCGATTGTCGGGTGGAAAAACTATAACAATGTAACGCTCGGGAAATATAGCTGTTTATATATCAAACTGTCTACACGAATTGGGAACGGTGGCACACCGTCACGCCGTGCAACAGCAAGTTGCTTGTGAAAAATCACGCTCTGCATTATAATATACGCAAGAGGTGACGGCCATGGATACAAAAGAAGTTTTACTGAAATTAAGAACAAAATTTGGCTTTTCTCAGGATGAGCTAGCTGAAAAACTGTTTGTAACAAGACAGGCTGTTTCTCGTTGGGAAAACGGTGACACAGTTCCAAATACGGAAACATTAAAACTTCTCTCAAAGCTTTATAATGTGTCAATCAATACCTTGCTCGGTTCTCCGAGAGAACTCATTTGTCAATGTTGCGGTATGCCGTTGGAAGATGAGATTATCAGCAGAGAGAAAGACGGCTTTATGAATGAAGATTATTGCAAGTGGTGCTATGCCGATGGAAATTATATGTACAGTGATATGGACGATTTGATTGATGTCTGCGTCAAAAATATGGCAAACGAGGAACATTCCGAAAAAGAGGTGCGTGAGTATCTGTTGAGAACACTCCCAAAGCTTGACTATTGGAAAAGATATAAGGAACTCGGCGGAAACAAGGCTTTTGAGAAATTTAAGAATGTTCTGATTGATGAGATTAAATGCCTTAAATGTTGACGGTATGCCAAAGCTTACAAAGCTGAATGCGCTTGTCGGAAAATTTGTTAATTTGGGATACAGACTTCCGAACGGCAACACGGTTAAGTTTTTGGATGACAACGCAACATATCTCGGCAATCAGCTTGAATGTGAGTTCGGCGGTAACAGATATTTCGGCATTGTTGCAAATACCGATTTTATCCTGATTTCAACTTATGAGGAAAATCTTAAAAATCCGGAGCTTGTTTTGTACAAGAAAAGATAACAAGATAACAGACAAAGAGGTGTCAGCGTTTGCGACACCTCTTTTTGCAGTTTAAATTATTGAAAAGTCAGAATAAGGTAATCCCGAACATATGCAGTACCCATAAAACAGCACCGAAAACAACAGATGCGGTAACACCGTAAACTATGACAGGTCCTGCAATGATGAACAGCTTTGCGCCGAGTCCTGCAACATATCCCTCGGATTTGAATTCAATTGCAGGCGATGAAACAGCATTTGCAAAACCTGTAATCGGCACAAGCGTACCCGCACCGCCATGCTTGGCGATTTTATCGTAAACACCGATTGCTGTCAGCAAAATTCCTATGAAAATCAGCGTTACCGAAGTCAGCGTTTTTGCATCATCCTTGCTGAGATCAAGCATTGAATAACAGTCCGTCAGAACCTGACCGATAAGGCAGATGAAACCGCCGATGAAAAATGCCTTAGTCCCGTTCACAAAACATTTACTTTTCGGTGAATTATTTTTCACAATCGTGCTATATTCTTTTTTTGAAATCATAAAATGCCACCTTTGCACCGTTAATTAATTTACATATATTTTTGCCGTATAAATTTCAATTATGTTTGAATTATCACTTTATTTTTTTTGACTGTTGTAGTATACTTATTAATATGTACAGCTATGTAAAACGAAATGAGGGTAAAGTAATGGAGCATTATCTCGATAACAGCGCAACTACGAAGGTGTCGCAAAAGGCGGCAGAAAAAGCGTTTGAGATAATGACCGAAAATTACGGCAATCCTTCGTCACTCCATTTGCGTGGAATGTATGCAGAGCAAGAGCTTGTAAAGGCTCGAAAAGAGGTTGCAAGAAAGCTTGGTGCAACTGCCGATGAAATCTATTTTACAAGCGGCGGTACAGAGGCGAATAACCTTGCAATTTTCGGTGTCGCCGAGGCTAAAAAACGCAGAGGAAAGCGGATTGTTGTGTCTGCCGTTGAACACAGCAGTATTATGGAATCCGCAAAAAAACTTGAGAATAACGGCTTTGATGTTGTCTATATAATGCCCCGTGAGGACGGCACAATTCACAAGGAAGATGTGCTTGAAAATGTTGACGAAAACACAATTCTTGTGTCTGTAATGTGCGTCAACAACGAAACGGGCGCAATTATGAATGTTACGGATATTTTTTCTGCCGTAAAGGCGAAGAACTGCGATGTAATCTGCCACACGGATGCCGTTCAGGCGTTCGGCAAAATCTCGCTTTCTGCGTCAAGGCTTCATGCGGATTTAATCAGCGTGAGCGGTCATAAAATCCATGCCCCGAAGGGTGTGGGTGCAATCTTTGTGAAAAAGGGTGTACGGCTTGTTCCGCTTCACTACGGAGGTGAGCAGGAGAAAAAACTCCGCCCCGGCACAGAGGCGATTCCGTTGATTGCCGCAATGGGTGTTGCCTGCGGTGAATTTAACATAGATAAAAATTACGATTATGTTTCAAAGCTTAACAGCTACGCAAAGGATAAGCTATTAAAAATTGACGGTGTGGTTCTCAACTCCCCCGAAAACGCACTTCCGTATGTGCTGAATATCTCGGCAGGAAAGGTCAGGAGCGAAACCATGCTCCATTTTCTTGAAAATCTTGAGGTCTATGTGTCCTCGGGAAGTGCCTGTGCAAAGGGCAAACCGAGTTATGTGCTTGAGTCAATGAATATCGGTCGTGACCGAGCCGACAGCGCACTGAGAATCAGCTTTTCAAAATTTAACACAGAGGCAGATATCGACGCACTTTGTTACGGTATTGAAAAGGGACTGAAAACCCTTGCTCACAAATAAAATCGTATGAATATATATTAAAACAAAGGAATACATTTTATGAAGGAAATTTTACTTTTGAAAGACGGCGAAATTGTTCTCAAGGGACTTAACCGCCGTTCATTTGAAGATGTCCTCAAAAAGAACCTCAAACACGCATTAAAGAGTGCAGGCCATTTTGAGATTACATCCGCACAGTCCACAATTTATGTAAAACCGCTTGATGATGACGCAGATCTTGAAAAGGCTTGCGAAATCGTTTCAAGGGTGTTCGGAATTATCGCTTTTTCAAGAGCCGCCGTTTGTGAAAAAACAATAGAATCCGTTCTTGAAACCGCTCCGAAATACCTTGAAAATCAGCTAAAAAATATAAAAACCTTTAAGGTTGAGGCGAAGAGAAGCGACAAGAAGTTTCCGCTTAAATCTCCCGAAATTTGCAGAGAGGTCGGCGGTGAAATCCTTTCAAAGTTTCCACACCTCAAGGTTGATGTTCACAACCCCGACCTTGTTGTAAATGTTGAAATCCGTGACTTTGGCGCTTATGTTCACGGTGAGCCGGTAAGAGGAGCAGGCGGTATTCCGGTCGGCACAGGCGGCAGAGCCGCAATCCTCATCAGCGGAGGTCTTGACTCTCCCGTTGCCGCTTATATGATGGCAAAAAGAGGTATCAGACTTACTGCAATTCACTTTGCAAGTCCGCCTTACACAAGCCCCAGAGCCGAAGATAAGGTTGTCAGACTTCTCCGCAGAGTCAGCAGATATGCAGGCGATATGGTTATGTACACCGTGCCGTTTACAAAGCTGCAGGAGAAAATCAAGGATGAATGTCCCGAGGAACTTTTCACAATCATTATGCGCCGCCTGATGATGCAGATTTCAGAAAAGATTGCCGAAAAGTACGAATGTCAGGCACTCATCACAGGCGAAAGCCTCGGTCAGGTTGCAAGCCAGACAATCGGTGCGCTTTCGTGCACAGATGAGGCGACCGATATGCTCGTGTTCAGACCGCTCATAGGTATGGATAAGCAGGAGATTATCGACATTGCCTACAAGATTGATACCTACGATATATCAATTGAGCCGTATGAGGACTGCTGTACCGTGTTCACACCAAAGCATCCTCGTACAAGACCTGTTCTCAAATATGTAAAAGAGGCTCAGGAAAAGCCGAACTTCGGACCTCTTGTTGAGGAGGCTCTTCAGAACCTCAAAGTTACAAGAATTTCGGCTGATGATGAATAATCAAACGATTGAAAGGGGAATTGACATGGATGTTGAGATTTTTTCCTTAACGGGCAAAAATTCCGCTGACCTTTCTCAAACAAGCGGTGAAATTGCAAAAAAGCTTGAACAAAACGGCTTTTCCATAACCAAAGTAAAAAGCGTTTCACCTTCATATTCTAAAATTATTTCTGCACTTAACGAGCTTGCGAAAAGCGAAAAAGCGCCTGATCAGGTTGTGATTGCAGAGGCTCTTACAACAAAGGACAGCACATCGTTTCGCAAAAATTTTGCCGAGGTTGTTGCGGCAGCCGAGAAGTATGAGAATACTCCCGTGCCGAAGGACTATTGGCGAAAGAGAAATCTTGATTTTCTTGATGCAAAAAAGCGTAAGGCAGACAAGGAAGAGATGGAACAGCTTGAGGACAAGTACAGAATGTTCCGTAAAAAGTCAAGAATTTTCAGCCTTAAAGATATGGGTAACGGCTATCGTGGCTACTGCTTTATGTACCGTGGTATTCAGGTTGCCGTTCTTCCAAAGTCGGATCTTGCAGGTGAAAATCCCGAAGATATGGTTTGTCTTGCCTGCATAAGAGCAAAGTCAAACTTTGAAAATTCTGCAATTGACTATCCTAACGGTTTCAGCGACAGGGAATTTGTTCCGGCAAAGACAGGCTTTGTCAACAACTTCATTCCTATGCGTGGTGACGGTTCAAAGGAAGTTACAAGAAAATGCGTTGTAATTGTTTCGTTTCTCGTGTTCCTTACGGCGCTTTCGCTGTTGTTCTACAATATGATTTACCTCAGCCTGAGAAATGCCGAGCTTAACGGAGAAATTCAGCGAATTGCTCACAGCGTTGATGACGGTGAAACAACACCCGAAAAGAAAAAGGATGACACAATCAATTGGGATAAACTTCTGAAAATCAACGATGAAATTGTCGGCTGGATTCAGATGAAGGATACCCACATTGACTACCCCGTTCTTTGGCATAAGGCAGACAGCACACCGCAACAGTATTACCTTAACCACAACTACAAGAATGAGTGGGACGGCTTCGGCAGCGTATTTGTTGACTACCGTTCAACAAAGGGTACAGACGGCAAGAACCTTGTTCTTCACTCTCACCACATTCAGGACGGTTCAATGTTCGGTGATCTTATGAAGTTCGGCGGAACAACGGGGGATCTCGATTTCTACAAAGAAGTTCCGACCTTCCGTTTTGACACTCCAAAGGGCAAAGGTACTTATAAGATTATTTCCGTGTTCAAGACAAACACTCTTACCGCACACGGCGATTTCTTCAACTACATGATAAGCGACTTTGAAAATGACAAGGATTTTATGAACTATGTTTACAATGTCCGTGTTCGTTCACTCTTTAATTGTCCTGTTGATGTAAACGAGGACGATGAGCTTGTAACACTTTCAACCTGTTCGTATGAGTTCACAAACTTCAGAACGGTTATTGTTGCAAGAAAGGTAAGAGCGGGCGAGTCAACAAAGGTTGATGTTTCAAAGGCATCGCTTAATAAGAATGCAGTATGGCCGCAGGTTTATTACTCATCCTACGGCGGTACAAGACCTACCGTTACAGACTTTGACACAGCATACAAGAAAGGTCAGATTACCTGGTATGACGGAGATTACAGCTTTAAGAACCAAAAGGTAACCAAGAAAACCGAGGCTACAACCGCAACAGATACAAAAGGTCAGGTTGTAACACAAAAGCCACAGCCTACAACAAAGGCAAAGGTTTATTGCAATGTAACCTTCCTTAACTACGACGGTTCAGCTTTGTCAACGCAAAAGGTTGAGTACGGCAAGTCGGCGGTTGTGCCTAAGACCGTACCGAAAAAACCGAGTGATGAGTATTATACCTACACCTTTGAGGGTTGGGACACCACCTATGACTATACAAAGGTAACGGCTAATTTGAGCATTGCACCAAAATTCAAGGCAACGCTGAAACCCGAATACGCAAACGCACAGTAGGAGGACGGAAAATGAATTGCAGGCTTGTATTTTTCGCTGCTCGCAAAACCTCGTTTTGCGAAAGAGCTTTGCAAAAATCCTTTTCCGAGCTTGACCTTGAACTCGTCAAAACCTGCTTTGCAACCGATTCCGAACAACTCGGAAATGAACTTACAGACGCTTTCAAAAAACTGAATGCGGTTTTCGTTGTCGGCGGACTCGGATTTGACGATGAAAAAGGAATAAAAAGCATAATTTCCCGTGCTTTGTGTGAAACCCCTGTTAATGACTGCAAAAAGCTGAAAAATGAAAACGGCGATGACGGATATGTTGTCAGAGCCGCAAATCAGATTCTTATTCTTCTGCCCGATGAACCCGAGCAGATTGAATCCATTATGCAGGGACCGCTCAGAAAATATATTATGGCAAACTCGGTAATGCAATAGCATTGCGAATTGAAAGTTGAAAATTAAAAATGTAAAATTACAGTCGGTGGTGTGCCACCGCTGTCAATTCGAGAAGATAGTTAGATAAAAAGATTGCATCAGATGCCCGAATAAGGTTCTGATGCAATTTTTGTTTTATATGGAATCAGTAGGGGTAGCCTTGCGACTATATTTCAGACAGCGCTATGCTCCCTTTATCCGCCACAGGCGGCGGTCGCAAACCGTGTTTGCCATTTATAAAATTAATCTTGACAATGCAAAAAATGGTGCTATAATTAAAACATACTAAATACATAGGAATAGTAGAAATAAAATACATACATAATCAAGCACATAAAAATCATGCTAAGAAAGGAAGTACAGTTATGGCAAAAAGAAATTTTGGCGATGAATTCGGATTTCAGACAAGGGCTGTTCACACGGGCAATGATGTTGACAGCGAAACAGGAGCAATCAAAAGACCTATCACAATGGCAAACAGCTATGAACTCCCGTATGATCCGAGCGACCTCAACTGGAGCAGTGCAGGCAAAAACCTCTACACACGCAACGGCGGTTCAAATCAGCAGTATCTTCAGGAAAAGCTTGCGTCCCTTGAGGGCGGAGAGGATTGCGTTGTCCTTGCAAGCGGTGTTGCGGCTCTGTCGGGACTTTTCTTTGCATTGCTCAAAAGCGGTGACCATGTTGTATTTTCAAGCGTAACATATATTGCGGTTTACAGACTTCTGAACGAACTTCTCAAAGACAAATTCGGTGTTGAAACAACAATTGTTGACACAACCGACATTGAAAAAGTTAAGGCGGCAATCCGTCCGAACACAAAGCTCATTCACATTGAAACACCGGGCAACCCTACTCTTTCAATTTCCGACATTGAAAAGATTGCAGAGCTTGCCCATGCAAACGGTGCACTTTTGTCGGTTGACAACACATTTGCTTCTCCGTTCAACCAAAGACCGATTGAACTCGGTGCAGACTTTACCGTTGAAAGCCTTACAAAGTACATCAACGGTCACGGTGATGCAATGGGAGGTGCAATCATCGGCAAAAAAGAATACCTCGACATTATCCGTGCGCAGTCGCAGATTAACCTCGGTGCAACAATCAGCCCGTTCAATGCATGGCTGATTATGAGAGGTTCGGTAACACTTCCGTTGCGTATGAAACAGCACAACGAAAATGCACTCAAGGTTGCTCGTTATCTGAAAACGGTCAAAGGTGTAAGCTTTGTTGCATATCCGGGACTTGAGGATCACCCGAATCACGATGTTGCAGTTAAGCAGATGAAAAACGGGTTCGGCGGAGTGCTTTCGTTTGGACTTAAAGCCGACCACGATACCTACAACCGTTTTGTTACACATCTTAAAGTAATCACATCGGCTGTATCACTCGGTCACGATGAAAGCCTTATCGTATTTCTCGGTGAAAACGATGAAAGACAGTATCTTTATCCCGAAGAATTCCACAACGGATTTTTCCGTTTCAGCGTTGGTATTGAGGATGCCGAAGATATCATCGAAGATTTAAGACAGGCTTTTGAAAAAGAAAACCTGATTTAAGGAGCTTATTATGAATTTTTCATATTCACAGGTGCTTGAATTCAAGAGGATTCTTGACGAAAAATTCGGAGTGTATCTACATTTTCACGATGCCTGCGGAGGACAGTATTTTTCATTTGATGAAGCAGAGAAGGACGAAGTATATCAATTTTTAACCTCTTATTTTGCAAATATCGGCGGTAAAATCAATATTGCCGACAATAAATTGACATTTACAGTAGATAAAGCGTAATCAGAAAATTTTTTTAAAAGATTTTCAAAACATTCTCTTGTTTGTCATTATTCTGTCACGATTGCCGTGATATAATAAGCACATCAAGTGTGATTAGACTTATAATTTTGCAAAGTGCTTATTATATCAATTATAGGCACAACATAAGAAAGGGTTAACAAACAACCGTTATTTACAGTTCGTAAAGGCAGAACGGCTTGATTTATAACAAGTCTTGCCCGAGCGTGACAGAATAAGTGGTGATAACCCATGTTAAACAGCTTACAAGATTTTCATTTGATATATTTTTCCTCTCTCTTTAATTAAAAATACGGAAGAAACAGCGAGTTACTCCCCTTCACATAAGGAAGTGAGGGGACGAGGGCGGCTCTGACAAATTACGGTATAGTCATTCGTGACTATGCCGTTTTTTGTTCCTTTGTACGCTTCTGTTTTAAGCGTTCTTGAAACATTTCTTCATATTCTTCAGCAGATGGGGCTGTTATGATACCAACTCCGTTGTAGTAAATGTCTATCGGATATATGGTCTTGCCGTCTATGACCTGTTTTTTTGAAACCATAATGTAATCGATAAACTCATTGACTATGGCAGGCGTAAGGTCCTCGATTTCCGTGTATCACTTGACCTTTTCTACAAATGCACGCACATTTGCAGTTTTATCGTCCTGTGTTTCGATTTCATTACGCAGCATAACAACCACTTCTTTAAGCAATTTTTGCTCTGCTTCATAGCTTGGTAAGATGTAACTTTTTTCAGATATACTCAAAAGTATATCTTCTGCCATTTTTCCGAAATCATATTATTGTGTCACTTTACATATATTAATTTCAATATCATTATCCAAATACTTGATTTATTTTGGAACAATTTGTTATAATGAAAGGGACAATCTATATGAGGAGAAAACTTATGAAAGTATTTATTAGTTGGTCAGGTAATATCAGTTGGAAAGTTGCAGTTATTTTTAGGGATTGGCTTCCATCTGTTATACAATCACTCGAACCATATGTTTCGTCTGAAGATATTGATAAAGGTGCTAGATGGAGCACTGATATAGCAAAAGAACTTGAAGATTCAACATTTGGAATATTATGTGTAACCAAAGAAAATTTAGAGGCTCCATGGCTATCTTTTGAAGCAGGTGCACTTTCTAAGACAATGGAAAAATCCTTTGTCACACCGTTCTTGTTTGATATAAAGCGTTCAGAAGTACAGGGACCAATTTTACAATTTCAGTCAACTATTTTTCAAAAAGATGATATTAAGAAAATGGTTCAAACATTAAATAAAGCTTGTGGTGATGCAGGTATATCTGAGCAACGCCTTGATAAATCATTTGATGTTTGGTATCCGACTCTTGAACAAGAATTAATCGAATTGAGGGATAAAAGTTCAAATAAAGATGAAGATGTTGCACCAGAAGATGTCAATCATTCTTCTGAAATATTAGAAGAAATCCTCGAACTTTCCAGAGACAATCAAAAATTGTTACGAAATCCCGATGATAAACTGTACGACGATATGGAAAAAATTAAAGATTCCTTAGAACGGATTTCTATGAGAAATGAAATGGCATTTGAACGGAAAAGAATGTCAAGAAAATATAGTTCTATGTTTTTTGATGAAATTATGCATATGAGCGGCAAACGTAGTTCTTATGCATTTTTGATGACGCTCAGTCTATTAAAAGAAGATTTTCCTTGGATTTATGATATGGGGAAAGAACTGATTGACATACTAAAAAGTGGAAATAGCTCTGACGAAAAATCAATTGCCATTAGAGAATTTAGAGACATGGTTGATTTTACTTTTAGTCATCCTATGATGAGAGATATGTTTGGTCGTACTAAAGATAGTATAATATTTATTAAAGAGCTTCCATATTCTTTAATGAGATATTTGGATGAAATATCAGAGCAATACAATTGATTGTACTGTAAAAAACAATCTGTATCATTTGATACAGATTGTTTTTTCACATATTGCCTTAAATTTTAAATATAAATTAGTTCATTTAAAATAATTTCTTCAGCTTGCTGCCTAATATAATTCATTTTTTCAACCCATTCCATAGGGCTGTCAGCCTTCATCTGTTCAGTAATACCTTGTGTTGTTTTTAACCGTTTTACAATCCGACAAAAACGTTCTCGTGCCTGTTTGTCAATCTTAAAAAGATATTCAATAAGATCTCCTCTTGTAAGTGAATTGATATAAGTCAATCTGCGGTGCTCCTATAAAAAATTAAAATGCCGTTGCCCATAAATACTAATAGCGTTTTCTTCACTTTTAGGAAATGTGAGATTTGGAATGAGATAATCGCTTTGTTTGCGGTAAGTACCGCCGTATTGTTCAAACAATGATTTCATTGTAGTTTCCTCCATAATATTTTAATTTGCTACAAATTCATCATATCCAACCGTCATTACAAATACTTATAAATGCCGCAAGGGAGACTTCTTTATGTGAAGTGTCCCTTACACCGCTGTTTTTTTCATTTTACGGCAAAGCCGCAATGAATAACTGTATGCCGTTTTTCATATACATTATCGGTGATTGATATGAAAAAACTGCTCTGTGTGTTTTTTTGCGTAATGCTTGCGGCATTGTCGGCTGTCGTGTTTACGGGCGGAAAGGACACGCAAAAAAACTACATAAAATATGTTGAATTTAATGTTACGAAAGACGCTTTGCAAAATGCCGTTGACCTCGACATACAAACTCACGATGACGACAGGCATACCGACTGCATAACCACGCTTGCGTATCTCGGTGCGAAATACGGCGGCGATTTTACAAAGTACAAATACAGCGATATGACAAATTTTGCCGACAAAATCAAAAACGGCGAAACCGTTGAAAACCTGACAAAGGATATGAAATATTTCAACTATTACTCTCAGGCATACGGTGCGGCACTTTCGGGAATTGTCGGTGATTACGAAAAAGAAACTTCAAACGGCACTGAAAAAGACTACGGCTTGTGTTGGTTTTCACCGATTGCCAAATCTTTTCCGTATTCCTGCTATGATGATTTCGGTGCGGTCAGAACCTACGGCTACACAAGACCGCACCTCGGGCATGATCTTATGGCGGCTGTCGGCACACCTGTTGTGGCGGTTGAGTCGGGAACGGTTGAAATTATGGGCTGGAACAGGTACGGTGGTTGGCGAATCGGAATCCGTTCTGCCGACAAAAAACGCTATTGGTACTATGCACACCTAAGGCAGAACCGTCCGTTTGCAGAAAACTTAAAAGAGGGCGACAAGGTTTGTGCAGGCGATGTAATCGGTTATGTGGGAAGAACGGGTTACAGCGATACCGAAAATACAAACGGAATAACCGAAAGTCATTTGCATCTCGGACTTGAGCTTGTGTTTGATGAGAGCCAAAAAGAAAGCAATAACGAGATATGGATTGATGTGGGTGCTATAACGAGCGTTGTTGAGCAAAATCAGAGCGAAGTCGTGCGTAATAACGAAACAAAGGAATTTGCAAGGAAATACAAGTTTACCGTTGGCAATGATTGACAAAAAATAAGAGCAAGATAAAATTAAATTAGCACAAAAATTGAATATTGTATAAACTGTTGACAATATAATGCTATTATAGTACAATTTAGCCACTATGTTTTTAAGGAGAGTAAAACAATGAAAAAAATTGCACTTATACTTGTTGCAGCACTTATCGCAGTAACATCAATCTTCTGCTTTGCAGGTTGCGGTGATTCACCTGAGCAGAAGCTCGCTAACTATGTTGCATCAGACGAATGCCAGAAAGAACTCGACTCTATGAAGTCGACATATGAATCAATGATGGATGTTGATGTTAGGGCTGAAGGCAAGAGCTTAGTTTATGACCTTACTTACAAGACTGAACTCCCTGAGGAATCACTTGATACTGTAAAGTCAGGCCTTGAATCAGCTTTTGAATCATTGTCGTCAACATATGAAGGCATTGCAAACAGTATTAAGGAATCAGTTGGCATTGACGATCCGTCAGTTGTTGTAAAAATCAATACTAAAGACGGTACAAACATTTTATCAAAGACATACAACGCAACTAAATAATTTGATTATTTGCAATCTACGGGCTGTCATCTGACAGTCCGTTTTTTGTGTATAATGTCAAATAATGATTTTACATATCTGAATGTTTTACCGCACGAATGTGATTTATTATCCTATAAAATCATAAACATTACTTTTATTCTTTACGGGCAAAAAATCATATAATTTGTATGTTGACGGCAAATCTTCAATAAGTTAAAATATGTAGGATGGTATTTGAAAAAATTATGAATTTAAATTTGCAGGAGGATAAAACAAGTGGTATTTTCGAGCCTTGTATTTATGTTTGCGTATCTGCCGATTACCTTGCTTGCCTATTATCTTGTGCCAAGGCAGGGACGCAATATTTTTCTCTTTATCGTAAACCTTATATTCTACGGTTGGGGCGAACCTAAGCTTGTTCTGCTCATGGTGTTCAACATCTTCTTCAACTACATAGGCGGTTGGCTTGTTGACAAATACAGAGCCGACGCCAAAAAGAAAAAGCTGTTTCTGATTCTTACCTGCGTGCTTGATATAGGTATTCTTGCGGTGTTTAAATATACGGGAATGATAACCGAAACGCTCAATATGCTGCCGTTTCTCAATATTCCGGAGCTTCAAATCAGCCTGCCGATCGGCATCAGCTTCTACACATTCCAGACAATGAGCTATGTTATTGATGTTTACCGTGACGATGCGCCCGTGTCGAAGAACTTTATCAACTTCGGTACTTATGTTGCACTTTTTCCGCAGCTTATTGCAGGTCCGATTGTCCGTTACCGTGATGTTGCCGAACAGCTTGTAAACCGCCGTGAAACGCTTGAAATGTTCACAAAGGGTGTAAAGCTCTTTATGGTCGGTCTTGCAAAAAAGGTAATTATCGCAAACACCATGGGAACGCTCACAACAAACATTTTTGCAACAACCGATGAAAACGGTGTTGTCGGAACATGGGTGGGTATGATAGCCTATACATTTCAGATTTACTTTGATTTCTCGGGTTACTCCGATATGGCTTGCGGTCTTGGCAATATGATGGGATTCGAGTTTCTTAAAAACTTTAACTATCCCTACATCGCAAAGTCGATTACAGACTTTTGGAGAAGATGGCATATTTCCCTTTCGACATGGTTCAAAGAATATGTTTATATTCCTCTCGGCGGTAACAGAAAGGGCGTTAAAAGGCAGATTCTCAACCTTCTTATCGTGTGGGGACTTACAGGTCTTTGGCACGGTGCGGCATACAACTTTGTACTTTGGGGACTTTACTACGGACTTCTTCTTATTCTTGAAAAATTCGTACTCAAAAAATTTCTCGACAGACTGCCGTCATTTGTTCAGCACATTTACACTCTGTTTATCATAATCATCGGTTGGGGACTTTTCTACTTCACGGATGTCGGACAGCTCGGTGAGTTTATGGTTGACCTTTTCAATTTCGGCAACGGAATTTGCGGTGATCAGGCGTTCAATCTTATTATGAGCAACCTGCCAATGCTTATTATTGCGGCTGTTGCGTCAACTCCGCTTGCAACAATGCTTTACACACGCTTTGAACACAGACGCTTTATGTGGATTCCCGAAACACTCTACTGTATGGGTGTTCTTGCTGTCAGCACGGCAAGCCTTGTTAATCAGAGCTACAACCCGTTCCTTTATTTCAGATTTTAAAACGGCTGTGAACAATTAGAAAAAGTCAGGTGAATATATATGCGTTTTACTGATAACAGAAATAAAATCGGAAAATACATTCCTGCGGTTGTATTTCTGATTTTCATATACGGAATGGCTTTGTGGTTTATCTTTTCTCCGAAACCCGACTACAGCTCTTCCGAAAAAAGATACTTGCAGAAGTTTCCGGAGGTTACAGCCGAAAAATTGCTTTCGGGTGATTTCGGCAGTGAGTTTGAAACATTCTTTGCCGACAGGTTTCCGCAGAGAAACACATGGGTAGGTCTTAACGCATACACCGCCCTTGCGGAGGGTAACAACGGTGCAAGCGGTGTGTATAACTGCAAAAACGGCTACCTTATCAACAAGCCTGTTTCGACTGAAAACAACCTCGATAAGAATATCGGTGCGGTTGCGGATTTTGCAAAATCAATCGACACTCCGACAACGGTTATGCTCGTTCCGTCAACAGGATATATTGTTGATGATGTGCTTCCGACATTCCACGATAAATACAACGATGATGAGGATATAAGCAAGATTTCTTCAACGCTTTCAAAGGATAAAATCGGATTTGTTGATTTGCGTGAACGCTTTAAGAGCGAATACAAAAACGGCAGTCAGCTTTACTATAAAACCGACCACCATTGGACAACAAAGGGTGCTTACACGGGCTACCAAGAGCTTTGCAAGGCACTCGGCATTACTCCGATTGATGATTCAACCCTGAAAAAAGACAGCTACCCCGACTTTTACGGCACAACATATTCTTCAAGCGGTTTTTGGCTCACTCCGCCCGATAATATCGAAATTTGGAATAACCCTAAAAATTCCGACAGGAATATCTCCGTAAAAATCACCGAGGGTGCAAATATTAAAACTTCGGGTTCAATGTACTTTACCGACCATCTTAAAGAGGACGACAAGTACCCCGTGTTTATTGACGGCAATCACGCTCTCACGGAGATTACAAACACCAATGCAAAGAACGGCACAATTCTTCTCATCAAGGACAGCTTTTCGCACAGCCTTGCACCGTTCCTTGCAGAAAACTACAGCAAGGTGGTTCTGGTTGACCTGCGTTATTATAAGGAAAGCGTGTCAGACCTTGTGACAACCTACAACCCCGAACAGGTTGTTGTGCTTTACGGAATTGACAACCTTGCAACCGATACGGATATCGTATGGCTCAAGTAGATTCTTTAATATTCAATTGAATTTAAAACGGCTGTTGCTGATGAATTGACTTTCGTCAAGTGACAGCCGTTTTTTGTAATTTTTTAATCAGTTATATCCCACATTCCCCATAAAACAATGCAAAAAATAACCACCCATAAATCGGGTGGTGTCGGATACGATTTTATAAGCGCTACGCTCGAGCGTTTTATGTTTTTTGTAAATTAAACTATCTACACAAGCTTATAATTAAAATTCAACACCGATTCTGCCGGTGATGCCTCGGTCGTAGGGATGTTTGATTTTCTTGAACTCGGTCACATAATCGCAAAGGTCAATCATTTTTTGTGACGGGTTATGACCTGTCATAATGATTTCCATGCTTGAGGGAGCGTTGGTGATGAACTCAACAACCTCAGATTCGGTGAGCATTTCAGCATTGATTGCGTCAATAATCTCGTCAAATACAACCATGTCGTACTTTTCGGTCAGGGCAAGTGTGACACTGTGGTCAAAAATACCCTTGAAAATTTTTGCCGCCTGAGCCTTTTCCTTTTCGTTCATCTGAAATGTGAACTTAAGGTCGGCGGGGCAGAGCGTGAGAGTCACATTCTCGGTGTGGCTGAGAACATGGCGTTCACCCGAAAATTCCGTTTTTAAAAATTGCACAAACAGCACCTTGAGGTTACTGCCTGCCGCCCTGACGGCAATTCCTACAGCGGCTGTGGTTTTGCCCTTACCGTCGCCAAAATACAAATGTTTCATTGTCTGTCATTCCTTTTCATAAAACTGCACAATTGACAAAATGGAATCCCTTATACACAATAGTATAGAAAAGACATTTTCGTCTGCCTAATTATAACATAAAATCGGCAAACGGGAGTATGTATAAATTAAACAAAATTAATTAAAAATATTTTAAAAACTTCTATACCGCTTATTTTGCCGAAAAGGTTGAAATAATGCGGTATTTCGTTTATAATAATGCTTGTGTGACTGCACAAGAT
>ENA-OZAJ01000329-OZAJ01000329.1-human-gut-metagenome-genome-assembly--contig:-NODE-329-length-25577-cov-6.205666_pt1 | contig 25577 bp, 20 predicted proteins | sample MGYA00243301_ERZ653499 | MGnify/ENA primary metagenome ERZ653499 (study PRJEB26926, sample SAMN06165039) | human gut metagenome | biome: ENVO:00009003; feature: ENVO:2100002; material: ENVO:00002003... | reverse complement strand
CATACGAGATGTAGCTCCGTCTCGTGGGCGCGGAGATGTGTATAAGAGACAGGGACTTGGTAATGTGTGGAAATTTCCATACATATGCGGGGAAAATGGTGGTGCGGCATTCGTGCTTATCTATCTTGTATTTCTTGCAATTCTTGGATTTCCTATTATGTGTGCGGAGTTCACAGTAGGACGAGGAAGCGGTAAAGGTGCTGCAAGGGCATTTGAAGAACTGGAGACTAAGGGAAGTAAATGGCATCATTTCAAATGGGTATCGATAGTAGGAAGCTACATATTAATGGCTTTCTATACTATGGTTGCAGGATGGATGCTTTATTATGCATGGCGTGAGGCCAGTGGTTCGTTAGCAGGTTTAGAGCCAGATGAGGTTTCAGGAGCATTTGGAACTATGCTTTCACAGCCTGGTACAATGACAATCTGGATGATTGTTGCAGTTTTACTTTCGTTTGGTGTATGTGTATTAGGATTACAGAAGGGCGTTGAGAAGATTACTAAGGTTATGATGGCACTTCTTCTTATCCTTATTGTGGTACTGGCAGTTCATTCACTTGTACTTCCTAATGCATCAGAAGGTGTTAAATTCTATATGGTGCCTAATCTTGATGCTATTAAATCAAGAGGTTTAGGACCGGTTATATTTGATGCCATGACACATGCATTCTTTACACTTAGTGTAGGTATTGGTGCAATGGAGATATTCGGAAGCTACTTAAAGAAAGACAGAACAATAGGTGGAGAGGCTGTTAATATCATTCTGCTAGATACATTTGTTGCTCTTATGGCAGGATTCATAATTATTCCTGCATGCTTTGCATATGGTGTTGCTCCTGGTGCCGGTCCATCACTTTTATTTATAACACTACCTAACATATTTAATCATATGGCGGGAGGAAGAATATGGGGAACAGCATTCTTTGTATTCATGTCATTTGCAGCATTATCAACTGTAATTGCTGTGTTTGAGAACATTATTGCTTTTTATATAGACCTTAAGGGATTTTCAAGGAAAAAGGTTGTTGCAGGTAATGTTATATTCATGATACTGCTTTCACTTCCTGCTGTATTAGGCTTTAACAAGCTTGCAGCTTTCCAGCCTATTGGTCCGGGAAGTTCAATTATGGATCTGGAGGATTTCCTTGTTTCATATAATCTGCTTCCTCTTGGAAGCATGATATTTGTATTATTCTGTACTAAGAAGAACGGCTGGGGCTGGGAAGGCTTCAGAAAAGAAGCTAATGAAGGAAAAGGTCCTAAGCTTCCTGAATGGTTAAGATTCTATATGAGTTATATACTTCCGGCTATTATAGTAGTTGTATACCTTAAGGGTTATTATGATATATTTAAACCAAAGGGAACAGGTTACCTTGTTGGCTGGATGATATTTGCGTGTGTATTGCTTCTTGCAATATTCGGAATTGCTAATTATAAGAAGAAAGATGCGTAATCTATGACTAAGAAAGAACTTGCTTTAGAGGTTATAAGAAGATTAAAGGCAGAATATCCGGATTCGGAGTGCAGTCTTGATTACGATGATGCCTGGAAACTGCTTGTAAGCGTAAGACTTGCGGCACAATGCACTGATGCAAGAGTAAATGTTGTGGTTAAGGGGCTGTATGAGAAATATCCTGATATAGCATCACTTGCTGCAGCATCTCCAGAAGAGATTGAAAAGATTATAAGACCTTGCGGTCTTGGAAAAAGCAAAGCAAGGGATATATGTGCATGTATGCGCATGCTTCATGAACAGTATAATGATAAAGTTCCTGACAGCATGGAAGAATTATTAAAGCTTCCTGGAGTTGGAAGGAAGAGTGCCAATCTTATTATGGGTGATGTGTTCGGAAAGCCGGCAATTGTTACAGATACACACTGTATAAGGCTTTGTAACAGAATAGGTCTTGTAAAAGACGAGAAAGAGCCTAAGAAGGTTGAGATGGCATTGTGGAAGATAGTCCCGCCAGAAGAAGGAAGTGGATTATGCCACCGGTTTGTAGACCACGGAAGAGAGGTATGTACGGCGCGTACTACGCCACACTGTGAAAGATGCTGCCTTAATGATATATGTAAGAAAAATGGGATAAAAGTGTGATTGAATATGCATTTTTATTATGGTAGTATTTTATTGTGGTTCATACTAATGAACAAAATGTATGGGAGGGGAACATGGAATTAAAAGAATTAATTAAATACGCAAGAGATAACAGGTGTTCAGATCTGCATATTACTGCAGGAGAAGCGGTTGCAGTAAGAAAATATGGTGAACTTGAGCTTCTTGATATAACACCTTCGATAGAAGAAACAGAAGATATGATATTCTCAATTCTTGGTGATGAAGATATACAGAATGTTCAGGCAGGAAAAGATATTGATGTGGCATCTACTGATGAGTCTGGTGGACGATTAAGAATTAATATATATCATCAGAGAAGAAATCTTGCAGCAAGTATCCGTCTTCTTGATTCTGTTATACCGTCGTTTGAAGAATTGGGACATTCAGGAAAACTTTTTTCTAAGCTTGTTGAGAAAAGGTCGGGTCTTATTCTTGTAACAGGTCCTACAGGAAGTGGTAAGTCTACAACACTTGCAGCTATGATTGATTATATTAACAACAATATGTCAAGACATATTATAACAGTAGAAGATCCTATAGAGTATGTATATGGGTTTAAGAAATCTATGATACATCAGAGACAGGTAGGAAGAGATGTACCTGATTTTGCGACAGCACTTCGTTCAGCACTTCGTGAAGACCCGGATGTTATTCTTGTAGGAGAGATGAGAGATTATGAGACTATCAATGCAGCAATTACAGCTGCTGAAACAGGACATCTTGTATTATCAACACTTCATACAAGAAGCGCTACACAGACAGTTGAGCGTATAATCAGTGCATGCCCTATTGAGGCGCAGTCTGCACTTATAATACAGATTGCATCTGTATTAACTGGAGTTATAACACAGACACTTGTACCTCGTGCAGAGCAGGAAGGACGAATTGCTGCAACAGAGATTATGCTTAATAATACAGCAGTATCTAATCTTATTAAAGAGAAGAAGACTAATCAGATTCAGACCGTTCTTCAGTCAAATATGCAGACAGGTATGCACACAATGAATTATTCGCTTGCTAATCTTGTTAAGACAAGAGTTATTTCAAGGGATGTAGCTTTGAAGTATTCAGAGAATCCAACTGAACTTGCTAAAAGTATATAATAGTAACTTGTAGTGCTATGCAGTTTTAAAACTTTGCGAATAGTGTACAAAATACAGAACAACAAAAAATCATTTGAAAATAAAGCCATTCTACTGTATTATAGGGTTAGATTTATTACGGATAACACTATAGTACGGCTGAAAGGCTTTTTTTATGAAAAGAATTAAATTAATTAACAGGATTTTTTACTGTATATTTTTATTAGGATTTCTGCTTTTTATGGCTTCAGGATTTATATTCAGCACTGTAGATGAAGTGACACCGGCAGATAAAAGAACGAGTGTCGTAGTTAAACCAGAGGATACAAGATATATTGGAGATGACACAATTGAATATTATGTGAAGATTAGAGCAGGTGCAGGAAATAATAATGCACTGGCATTTGTAAGCAGGCATCAGGAAGTAGAAGTATATGCAGGTGGAAGACTTATATATTATATAAAAGCGCATAGTTCTATATATGGAACAACCACTGGAACTAATTATACGATTGTGAACCTTCCGCCATATACAACAGATATAACTGTAAGGCTTACTAATGTATATGCTGGTCATAAGATAAGAGGAACAACATTTGAATATGGCGACGAGACAAAACTTGTAAAAGAGCTTATTGCGAAATCGTTACCATCAGCAGTACTTAGTTCGTTTATAATAATAGTTGGATTTGCTATGATTATATTATGGATTTTCTGTAGAAAGAAGATTGCACAGACACAAGCACTGTTTTATTTTGGTATATTTGCAATGATTATAGGTGCATGGGCTCTTAATGAGACTGATATTGCAACGATTCTTGTGCAGGACAGGAAGATAGGTTCACTGATAGGATATGTACTGCTTATGATGATACCTATTCCTTTTATGCAGGCAGAGAAGAATTTTTTCCAGATAGGGAAAAGTGCTGCGAATAATATCTTGTGTGCCATATATGCTGCAACAGCTGTAATACTGCTTGTATGTCATATGACAGGTGTGTGTGAGTTTAAGAACAGCGTGTACATTATACATATGATGCTTGTTATGTCACTTGTATATTTCTGTGCAATTCTTATTAAAAGAGTATGGGTTAAAGGCTTTGACAGGAAAGTAAAAGCTAATATTATAGGTGCAGCTGCACTTGGAATTTCTATGATTGTTGATCTTATTGCATATTATAAGGGAATGCAGCAGACAGATCTTATAGGAAAACTGGGTATTCTTGTATTTATTATTGTGCTTGGTTATGAGAGCATATCAGAAGCATTTGAGAAGATTAAGGAAGGACAGAAGGCAGATTTCTACAAAGAGATGGCTGTAACTGATACTATGACAGGGGTTTATAATCGCTCTGCATTTGAGGAGTGGGAATATGAAACCTCTGATTATGAAGGATATTCTATAGCAACATTTGACCTTAATAATCTCAAGTGGTGTAATGATAATCTGGGGCATGCAGCAGGAGATGCCTATATTCAGGCATCAGCCAGAATTATTAAAGAGATATTTGGCAGACATGGTAAATGTTATCGTATAGGCGGGGATGAATTCTGTACTGTAATTAATCAGAAGCAAAAAAGTTTTGATATTGGAAGACATGTGAAGCAGCTAAGGGAACTTGAAAAGTATGCTGAAGAAGAGATTGGAATCAAAGACCTTAATGTGCAGATTGCATGTGGTTATGCTGAATATGATATAAAGACAGATAAGAACTTTGAAGATACAAGAAGCAGAGCTGATAAGAAAATGTATGAGAGTAAGAGAAGCTTGAAAAGAGAGTGATATATGGATAAATACGGAATTTTAAAGCATTATTTTGGGTATGATTCATTTCGTACGGGTCAGGAAAAGTTAGTTGATGCTATTCTTGCAGGGCAGGATGTGTTAGGAATTATGCCTACAGGTGCGGGAAAATCATTATGTTATCAGGTGCCGGCATTGTTAATGTCCGGCATTACTCTTGTTGTGTCGCCGCTTATATCGCTTATGAAGGATCAGGTTGGGGCACTTAATCAGGCTGGTGTACATGCAGCTTATATTAACAGTTCACTGACAGATAATCAGATAACTAAGGCACTCGCATTTGCAAAGCAGGGACGGTATAAAATTATATATGTTGCACCTGAAAGGCTGGAAACCTGGGGCTTTCTTGATTTTGCCACACATGTAGAGATATCAATGATTACCGTGGACGAGGCACACTGTATATCACAGTGGGGACAGGATTTCAGACCAAGCTACCTGAATATATTGTCATTTGTGAAGAAGCTGGCAAGACGCCCGATAATAAGCGCATTTACAGCTACAGCAACAAGTAAGGTAAGGGACGATATTCTGCAGATTCTTTCTCTTGAAAGACCGGTTATACTCACTACTGGATTTGACAGAAGTAATCTGACATTCAAGGTAAAGCATATCAAGGACAAGGATTCTTATATACTTGATTATCTTGTAAGTCACAGACAGGACAGCGGAATTATATATTGTGCTACAAGGAAAAATGTTGAGAAAGTCTATGACATGCTTAATGCCAACGGACTATCTGTAACTAAGTATCACGCTGGGCTTTCGGCAGAAGAGAGAAAAGAGAATCAGGATTCATTTATATATGATATCAAGCCTGTTGTTGTGGCAACCAACGCATTTGGAATGGGAATAGACAAGTCCAATGTAAGATTCGTAATTCATTATAATATGCCACAGTGCATAGAGAATTATTATCAGGAGGCAGGACGCGCAGGAAGAGACGGCGAGGATTCAGAATGTGTACTGCTCTATTCACCGCAGGACATTATGATCAACAAGTTCTTCATAGAACACAGAGAGCCTAATCCTGATATTGATGCAGAAGAACAGGCAAGGCTGATGATTCTTGATAAAAGAAGACTTAATGCAATGGTTGATTATTGTAAGACAACAGGCTGTTTAAGAGAGTATATACTTAAATATTTTGGAGAAAGACCAGACAATCCAAAGGGTGGAAGATACAACTGCCATAACTGTTCTAACTGTGTTGTTGATGAGGCAGAGCAGGAAGCAGACGAAGCTTATATGTATCCGGGCAACCGTTTTAGTGCACCTGTATCAAGGAATGCTGCAATGGTGGCAGACAGGATGAAGCGTTCTGCAGCAGCTGCAAAATCAGCATATGCAACGTCTAAATCAAAGAAGCCTGAGGATGCACTTAATGACAGAGGCGTTATGTTGTTTAACAGACTGCGCGAGTTAAGAAAACAGATAGCTGTTTCAGTAGGCGTTCCGCCATATGTAATATTTTCAGACAGGACGCTTATAGACATGTGTATTAAAGTACCATTCAGTGAAGAAGAAATGTTGTCAGTAAGCGGTGTCGGCGAAAATAAATATGAGCGTTATGGTAAGGTATTTATGGATGAGATATATGATTTCCTTGATGGAATGAAGCAGAATCTGGCAAGATGATATAAAAGTGTTTATGGACAGTATTTTGCGAGATGAGATTACAGATGTTAATTGTATGAAATTATGTGGGTTCAAATCAGAAGAATGAATGGGAGATATGAATGAAGAATTATAAGATGATAATAACTTATGATGGTACAAGGTATTATGGTTGGGAACATCAGCCAACTACAGATATGACAATTCAGGGCAAGTTAGAATCAGTGCTTTCTGCCATGACAGGAACTGATGTTGAGGTTATAGGTGCAGGAAGAACAGATGCCGGAGTGCATGCAAAAGGAATGGTTGCCAATGTACATATGGAAACTAAGATGAAGGAAGATGAGATATGCGATTATATGAACAGATATCTTCCAGAAGATATCTGTGTGCAGGAGGTCCGTGTTGCATCTGACAGATTCCACAGCCGTTACAATGCACAAGGGAAAACTTATTGCTATACATGTTATGTTGGGGATAAGAAGCCTGTATTTAACAGAAAATATGTCAATATAATTGAGGGTAAGCTGGATGTTGATGCCATGAAGAGGGCAGCATATATACTTACTGGAGAACATGATTTTGCATCATTTTGTGGCAATCCCAAGATGAAGAAATCGACAGTCCGTGAGATATATTCGATAGATGTTTCTTTAAAGGGTTCATTCCTTAATCTTACATATCATGGAAGCGGATTCCTGCAGTACATGGTAAGAATCTTAAGTGGTACACTTCTTGAAGTTGGACAGGGAAAGAGAACACCAGAGAGTATGTATGAACTTTTAGAGGAGAGAAACAGAAGCCTTGCAGGTGCAACTGCGCCGGCGAAGGGACTGTGTCTTCTGAAGGTTGACTACTCGAAGGAGGCTTGATAGTCCGGACACCGTACAGTGTGCTGTGGAAGGGTGTGTGGTGTCCTTAGGCATCTGCCCTCAGGATTCTTATGTCTAGTGAAACTAAATGCCGCAATCTGCTAAGTTTATAATGGGACTTGTAATCAAACGCGCTTCGCTTGAACGAGATTACAAGTCCCAACCTTTAGCAGATTGCGGCATTAACTTTCACACGACATAAGAATATTCGGGCATACACCTAAGGACACCACACACCTATCCCACAGCATACTGTACGGCTGACTACTTCTTCACCAAGTAGTCAGCCTCCGGACGAATGCTCGCCTGCAGCATTGCATTTTGGGTGTGGATATGTTTGTTTTGATGGACTTGAACAAAATTTTTCATAACTTTTTGCATATAGTGCAGGGATCTATTGCAGATAATGCAGAAGAAATATGGAATGAACATATGGGAATACCAATAGAGATGTAATGTATACTGTACTGCATGTCTGCACTTATTTTGGCTGCCTAGTAGCGGGGTGGTGGCTTTGAGATTGGGAGATGTTATGCAAGACCGATTTATGCCGAACCGTGTGTAAGTTAATGCCGTTATATACAAAAAGTGCTGTGTAAAAATCTCGTTCAAGCGAAGCGCGTTTGATTTTTACACAGCTAAAAAACATTGTATATTACGGCATTTACTTACACTAGGTGCAGGCATCCATGAGGTCTTGTATAACATCTCCCTATTTCAATGCCCACCTTTGTACTAATTAAAGCACCTTCGACAAGAAATCCTTCAATCGCTCACTCTGAGGATTGCCAAAGAATTCTTCCGGAGCCCCCTCTTCATTGATGACTCCATCATAGAAGAACATGCATCTGTTGGCAACTTCTTTTGCAAATCCCATCTCATGAGTTACGACAATCATTGTCATTCCTGATGCAGCAAGTTCCTTCATGATTGCGAGAACCTCACCAACCATTTCAGGATCAAGTGCGGATGTCGGCTCGTCGAAAAGCATTATCTCAGGATTCATTGCGAGTGCTCTTGCAATAGCAACTCGCTGCTTCTGACCACCACTTAACTGGTTAGGATAAGCATCGGCTTTGTCAGAAAGTCCCACTCTTGCAAGAAGCTCATCAGCTTTCTTATCAGCTTCTTCTTTACTCATAAGTCCCAGCTTAGTAGGAGCAAGAGTTATGTTTCTTCTTATAGTCATATTAGGAAAAAGGTTAAAATGCTGGAACACCATTCCAATCTTCTCTCTTAATTCATCCACATTTACACTCTTATCTGTAAGATCCTGCTCATGGAATAATACATGACCTTCTGTAGGAGTTTCAAGAAGGTTAAGTGAACGCAAAAATGTTGATTTACCGCAGCCAGATGGTCCGATAATTGCAATAACCTCTCCTTTGCGGACTGTTGTATTGATTGATTCTAATACAACATGGTCGCCAAAAGATTTCTTCAAATCCTTAACTTCAAGTATGATTTCGTTAGTATTATCGCTCATTGTTTCTTAACCTCCTCTCAAGTTTCTTAACAAGCTGTGAAAGTCCCATAACCATTACAAGGTAGATGATGGCAACACCAATAAGTGGAAGCATTGGATCATAAGTTATGCTTCGGATAATATCGCCGCCTCTTGTAAGGTCGTTAAGACCGATATAACCGCTGATAGATGTTTCCTTTAACAGAACAATGAACTCATTAGCAAGTGCTGGGAGAACATTCTTGAATGCCTGTGGAAGAATAACGCTTATCATAGTTGTTTTATAAGAAAGACCAAGGCTTCGTGCTGCTTCAAACTGTCCGTTATCAATAGACATAATACCTGAACGGAATATTTCGGCAACATAAGCACCTGAGTTGATACCAAATGCAAGTATCGCAACAATAAGCTTGTCAATATGTACAGAACTGAATATTACATAGTAGATAATAAGCAGCTGTACCATAGTTGGTGTTCCTCTGATTACAGTAAGATAAATGTTGCAAATGAAGTTAAGAATCTTCATGTGTCCTGTCTTATCATGGTTAGAACGGACAACTGCAATAAGGAAACCAATAACAACACCCATAAGTGCTGCAAAGAATGCAATAATTACTGTGTTTAACAGACCCTTTAGAAGATAAGTGTATCTTGCTTCTTTGATGAAGTCTGTCTTGAACTTCTCAGCAAAACTCATGCCTGATGCAGAAGCATTGTCGTCACGGACAATAATAACCTGCTTAGAAGTTGTATAAGTAGTTGTGAAATCGATATTTTTCTTACGCTCATCAGTAACTGTCATACCAGCCATACCGAAATCAGCTTTACCAGAAGATACGGCAGTGATAATTGAATCAAATTCCATATCCTCAATTTTTAAATTCATTCCGAGGTAATCAGCAATAGCCTGTGCAATATCAGCGTCAATACCAATAATAGAACCCCCTTCATAGTACTCGTATGGCTTGAAATAAGCATTTGTAGCCATAACAAGAGTTCCATTAGTACGGCTTATACCGTCTGGTGATTTGTAACCAGAAAATGTAGCATTATCGCCAACATAATCGTCAATAAGCTTCTGGATAGTTCCATCTGCCATAAGTACTTCAATAGCCTCATTGAGCTTTGCAGTAAGGGAATTGCCCTTAGCAACACAGATGGCATAATCCTCATTTGCAAATTCTTCTTCAAGAATTGTAAGGTCTGGATTAGCTTTAACAAATGCTAAAGCAGGCTGTTCATCAATAACAACAGCATCAGCTTTACCCTGCTTTAAAGCCTGTATAGCATCAGAACCTTTGTTGTATCTTGATACTGTTGTGCCAGAACCGTCAGTTTCGTAATCACTTACGAGAGTATCACCAGTTGTTCCTAACTGAACACCAATAGTCTTGCCTGCAAGATCATCTACAGAAAATACAGTGTTCTTAATCTTCTTGCCCTGACATGAAGTAAGAAGAACAGAAGAGAACAAGAGAGTGAGGGTCGCAAAAACCAAAAGGAATCTCGACCTGTACTTTTTAAAATTCATTAGTAACTCCTTTCCATGCGAACTGTGGTGTATACGGACGCTGCAAAGCGAATATATTTAGCTGCGGAGCACGCTTTCGCTTCTTGTCGCTAGCAACGGACACTAAGTTCACCGCAATTAGGCTTTTTTCAAAAGCCGCTTGCGGTGAACTTAGTGCCGGCTGCTCCAAAGAGCATCCACAGCTAAATATATTCACTTTGCAACTGTGTATAAAACAGTTCAATATAATATATTTCATTAATTATACACACATAGTAGGGGAATTAGCAATTAAAATATTTGCGATAGAAGAAAATGTGAGCGTACAGATTAGGATTGGACGTTGAAGTAGAGGAATGCACGGAGGAAGTCCAAAAGGAATGGAAAAGAGTGGTGGATTGGACGTTGAAGCAGAGGAATGCACGGAGGAAGTCCAAAAGGAGCAAGAAAGAGCGGTGGATTGGACGTTGAAGCGGAGGAAAGGCGCGCAGAAGTCCAAAAGAAGAAAATATGTACATGGAAACAGCCGCCAGGCAGGCGTCTGTTCCCACAGATTGAGGTTATTAGTTAGTCTTGCTGCATATGCCATTGCAAGGTCCGGTGCATGCACCAGAGGAAGTCTGGCTGTTATTGCCATTATTACATGCGCTCTGGCAGGCTGTGTTGTTAGTGTTAAGAGTGTCGGTGCAGTCATTCATGCAAGGCTTCTTGCAGTCTTTCTTTAAGTTACCTTCGCATGAAGGTGGACTTAAATCGAGAGGCTTGATGGCTCTGTCTAAGAGGTTTCCGCAAACAAACTTGATGCAGTCAGATTCTTCACCGGAAACAATGCTTCCCTTAGGCGTTGAGATTCTGCCGGCACTTGTTACGCGGTATCCACAGAAGTAAAGGCTCTGTAAGATGAGAGTGAGACCTACAGTAACCTCGTCATCTGTAGTATCAAGACCTAAAAGCTTAGGTATTGCATAAAGGTTGAGTCCCTGGGTTACAACATTGGCAGATGACAAGAAACCTATACTGTTAAGTGCAGGCGTATAAACAGGTGGAGTTGCGTTATTCGAGTTGTAGGAAACTCCGTAAGGAGCGAATATTTCAAGGGTGACAGATGTCGGATTGGTATCTTCATCATAAGTTGCAGCAGTAGTTGAGTTAGGAAGGTAGACTGCCGTTGGGGTAAGAGTTGCTAATGCCCTGCATGACTCATCATAAAGCGTTACTGCAAATGTTACAGTAAGGTTGGCAAGTTTCACAGAGTAGCAGTTAGGCCTTCCGGCTATCTGGGTGATTTCAACATTTTCATCACCATAAGTGTAGGCTATATCTATAACACTGACTGATGCGTTGGTAGCTGTTGGATAAGTCGTTGAAATATCTGTGCCGACAGCGAATGTGGTACACAGATTAATACCTATCTCATCATAGATAAGAGGGGCAAGAATACTGAGTTCATCGGGGGAACCGCATATCGGGTTCGTGCATACATCAAAGCAGCCATTAGGCATGTTCTGCACGATATTGCTTACAATGCGGGTAGAACCACATTTGCTGCATTTACATTTAGCCATTATCTTTTCCTTCTTCGTTTCTTTACTACATTATATGTTCTATCTACATTCACGTGACCATATAATAATATAAAAACGGGAGTGTCCTTTTATGGCAAATGTATACACGGCAGGCAGTGACAGACGGCTTATAATCTATAGCATATCACGATATATATTTTTGAGAACGGCGTACATAGACGGTATAGAACGCCCGATAATGCTTGTGTCAGACTTTTTGGACGGACTTTCAGATGTAGTGTTGGGAGACACAATATATTATGCATATCAGAACCAGAACGGAGATATTCTTGTTAAAAATGTGATGAACAACGAAGCGCTTTTTCGTGTGAAAAGCAGCGAGAACCCAGATATGCACTGTCCACAGCTTGTAGTAAATAAAGACAGGTTAATGCTGTTTTATATGGTGACAAACCCGCTTACGGACAGACTGTCGCTGCGAGCTGTCTACCCACTGGAAGAAGGTGACAGTCTTAATATTCCTGTTGATTGTGAAAATGTTGATATGTATGAAGTGTTTGGAATGCAGGGAAAAGCATTTTTGTATGTAGACAGTTTCTACGAAATAACATCAGATGGGAAATTCATTAAATGTCAGGATACAGACATGCTGATGCAGAGTGAACAGAAAATATCAGAGTACGAAAACCAGCTTAATACATATATGCAGGAAAACAGACAGGCAATACAGACAATAAGCCAGCTTGAGGCAACAATAGAAAGTGTAAAGGCACAGTATAATGAGCTTATGGAGACAGCGATTGCGTATAGGGATGAGGCAATTAAGTGGCGCAGCAAGTTCATATAGACACAAACTTTATATTATTAAGCCACCCGCCGCCACTCACCCCTCAGGCACGCACTGGTCCACAGGGGTCTGGAACACGTTAAGAATTGCTAATTTAGCAAGTGGTGCTTTTGGCTTTTTCTATTGTTTGTGTTCATTCGACATCTGTACACTTCCGTCATTATGTCCGCCTGTGACCTACGCCCGATATATTGCGAACTGTGTGGGAGTTAATGCCGCTATATACATAAGGGCGGTGTGCTAAAGCACGTTCAAGCGGAGCGCGTTTGATTTAGCACACCGTAATAAGCTTTGTAGATAGCGGCATTTACTCCCACTAAGTGCAGCAATCCTTGAGGGCGTATGCCACAGGCGGACATAATGCCAGAAATGTTCATCTGCGAATGGACACAAACATTAAGCCAAAAGCACCACCTGATAAATTAACGCAATTCTAACGAATCGTTCCAATCCCTGTGGACCAGTGCGTGCCTGAGGGGTGAGTGGCGGCGGGTGACAATAAAATATGAAGTTTGCGCAAATATTTATTGAAATCTTCCTCCATAATTGCGATAATAATACAAATGGAGGAATTATGGATAACAGGAAGTTAATCAGAAGGAATTTATTACTATTATTATTTGTTCTGGCGGCATGCGTTGTGGGTGGCCGCTCTATATTTGGGTTCTTTGCACTGCTTACAGGATATGAGACTGCGACAACAGAAGTGTCTGCATTTGCAGCTTCTGAGATGTATATGATGTTTCTTTTATTTCTTGTATGTATAATTGGAGGCATTGTTATGAGCTGTCTTAGTAAAGCTAAGGTGAGCAGGACATTTTTTCTGATACGCAATACGGTGCTGATTGTGGCACTTGTGCTTGGTAATATGTCTTTTCCTAATATAACAATCATGAGTACGGTTGTTATGTCTAAATATATAGGTGATACGGGAATGTATGATTTTGCAGTCAGCTCACCGCTTCTTGTGTCAGCGTTAAGACAGCCATATCTGTTCTATACATACATGGCAGCAGAGGGACTTATGATTATTCTTGCGTGTGTCACAGTGTATAAGTATATTGTAGACAAGAAAAAGAACAGTAATTATAATAATATGTACATGTAAATGTGTCTGCTACACTAATAAGGTGTGGCAGACAATTTTTTGCGTAGTTAACAGATGCACTTAACATGCCGGTTTATATGCGGGAGATAATAAAATGAAAGTAATGACACCACATTATTATAAGGATTTCAGATGCATTGCGGGAGCCTGTACAGATACATGCTGTGCCGGGTGGGATGTCGATGTTGATAAGGATTCTTACAAATATTATAAAACAGTTAAAGGTGCTTTTGGAAAGCGCCTGAAGAGTGTAATGGTACCATCCCAGGACGGAGAATGTACATTTACACTGCAAGAAGGAGGACGATGTCCTTTTCTTAATGATGATAATCTGTGCGATTTATATATAGAACTTGGAGAGGATAAGCTGTGTGAAACATGTGCAGAGTTTCCAAGATTTATTAACGATTATGGCAATATAAGAGAAATTGGCATAGCACCTTCGTGTAAGACGGCTGGTGAGCTGATGTTTTCATATAAAGATGAACTTACATTTGATACGGTTGAGGATAACAGTCTTACGCTGGAGCCTAATGATATAGATGCATATACATATATGCATCTTCGGCAGGCAAGAATAGTGGCTTTTGGAATAATATCAGACAGGGATATAAGTATATTTGAGAGACTGATGCTCTATCTTGATTATGCAAAGCGTATCCAGAAGCATCTTGATGCTGAAAGGGACGAGCTTATAGCTGGTGTTGCAAAGCGGTTCTGTGGAGCTGATTACAGAGAGGAGCTGCTTGACAGACTAAAAAGCCGGGATGAGAAGCTGCATGGCAAAAGGCTGATAAAGGGATTGAGACATTTCTTTGATGACTTTAAAGGAATGGAGGTAATCAATCCTGACTGGAATATTCATGTGGCGAGAGTAAGACGGTTCCTAGACGGGCTGACGGATGATTCTGGGCTTGCAGCGGTAATGAAAACTTACCATGCGGGAAGTGAAGCATTTGCACATGAATATGAGCAGCTTGCAATGTACTATGTGTATAGATACATGCTTGATGCAGTGAATGATTACGATATCCTGCTTAAAGCAAAGAATGCGGTTATAGGCATACTTGCAGTGGACATTATGGCAGCAGCTAATCAGGCGTCCGGCTGTATGCCAGATTTTACAATGCGCGTTGATATAGCACATTTGTATTCAAGACAGTTTGAACATTCATATTACAATTATGAAGTTTATAGAGAGTACTTTGGCATGAAGAGATGTTATTCATATAAGTTTCTTATGGACGCTTTAGTGTCACTGAATTAATGGAGGAAGTTTTCTTATGAAAATGATTATGAGATTCCTTAAGGATTACAAAAAGGAATGTGTTCTGGCACCGCTTTTTAAGATGCTCGAAGCAATATTTGAGCTGTTTGTGCCGTTGGTAGTATCATCAGTTATCGATAAGGGTATTGTTAATGCAGACAAGGGATACATTATGCAGATGTGTTTTATGCTTATACTTCTTGCAATCATAGGACTTGTATGTGCCATCACAGCACAGTATTTCAGTGCCAAGGCTGCAGTTGGTGCAGCAACAGGAATGAGACACAGTTTATTTGCACATATCCAGACATTCTCATTCACAGAGATGGATACACTTGGTACATCGACACTTGTAACAAGAATGACAAGTGATATTAATCAGGTACAGAATGGTATCAACATGGTACTGCGACTGTTCCTTCGTTCACCATTTATTGTATTTGGTGCGATGATTATGGCATTTACTATTGATGTGAAGGCAGCACTTGTATTTGTTGCGGCAATCCCGGTACTTGCACTTATCGTATTCGGTATCATGCTTGCAACAAGACCTATGTACAAAAATGTACAGTCAGGACTTGATAAGATTCTTGGAATAACAAGAGAGAATCTTACAGGTGTGAGAGTTATCAGAGCATTCAATAAGGAACAGGATGAGGTTAAGCGTTTCAAAAACGATAACGAAAGTCTTAACAGATTACAGAAATATGTTGGTAAGATATCAGGACTTATGAATCCGCTTACTTATGTTGTTGTAAATGTATCAATAATTGCACTTATATGGATTGGTGGAGTAAGAGTTAACGCCGGTGCGCTTACACAGGGACAGGTCGTTGCACTTTACAATTATATGTCACAGATATTAGTTGAACTTATCAAGCTTGCCAATCTTATCATTACAATAACTAAGGCACTTGCATGTGCAGGAAGAATTGAGTCTGTATTCGGTGTAACATCTGGAATGGCAGATGGCAGCGTTAAGGAAGCTGTAGCTAAGGAAGAACAGCCAGGTGTTGAATTTAAGAATGTTTCACTTACATACAGTGGTTCAGGTGCACCTTCAGTTGAAGGAATTAATTTCAAGGCTATGAAAGGCCAGACAATCGGTGTTATAGGTGGCACAGGTTCAGGTAAATCAAGTCTTGTTAATCTTATCCCGAGACTGTATGACGCTACACAGGGTGAAGTACTTGTTGATGGTGTAAATGTTAAAGATTATGATATTGAGGCTTTAAGAAATAAGGTCGGTATCGTCATGCAGAAAGCAGTACTTTTTAAAGGTACTATAAGAGAGAATATGTGGATGGGAAAGAAGGGTGCTACTGATGAGCAGATAGATGAAGCACTTGAGATTTCACAGTCTAAGGAATTCGTAGATTCTAAGCAGGGACGTCTGGATTATGTTATAGAACAGGGAGGTAAGAACCTTTCAGGTGGCCAGAGACAGAGACTTACTATTGCAAGAGCAATCGTAAGAAAGCCGGATGTGCTTATTCTTGATGACAGTGCATCAGCTCTTGATTTTGCAACTGATGCAGCACTTCGAAAAGCTATAAGGGGAATGAACAATTCTCCTACTGTGTTCATAGTTTCACAGAGAGCGGCATCACTTATGTATGCTGATCTCATTATCGTATTAGATGACGGACAGGTTGCAGGAATGGGAACACATGACGAGCTTCTTGCAAATTGTGAGGTTTATAAAGAGATATATGAATCACAGTTTAAGAAAGCAGATTCAGAAGGGGGTGTAGCATAATGAAGAAGAATAAATCAACATTTGTAAAACTCCTTAAAAGAATTAAGAAGCACAGCTTTTTTATAATATTATCGCTTATTATGGCAGCAGTAACTGTTGCAACTACACTTTATGTACCAATTCTTGTAGGCCGTGGAATTGACTTCATTATCGGTGTGAATAATGTGGATTTTGCAAAGATTGTGAATATACTTATAAGAATTGGTATATTTGTTGGAATTACAGCACTTTCACAGTGGCTTATGAACATATGTAACAACAGAATCACATATGAAGTAACAAGAGATATAAGAAATGAGGCTATAGAAAAAATTCAGGTGCTTCCACTCAAGTACATTGACGGACATTCATATGGTGAGATTGTGAGCCGTGTAATAGCTGATGTTGATCAGTTTGCAGATGGTCTGCTTATGGGATTCACACAGTTCTTTACAGGTGTCATGACTATACTTGGAACACTTATATTTATGATTACAATCAATGCTAAGATTACACTTGCTGTTGTTGTTATCACGCCACTTTCGTTTTTAGTTGCAAGCTTTATTGCCAAGAAGACCTTCAGCATGTTCAAACTCCAGTCTGAGACAAGAGGTGAGCAGACAGCACTTATTGATGAAATGATTGGCGGACAGAAGGTAGTTAAGGCTTACGGATATGAAGATGAGGCGGTAAGAAAATTTGATGAGATTAATGAAAGACTTCAGAAGTATTCCTTAAAGGCAATCTTCTTCTCATCTATAACTAATCCTTCAACAAGATTCGTAAACAGTCTTGTATATGCGAGTGTTGCGATTGTTGGTGCATTTTCGGCTATTAATGGCGGTATAACAGTCGGTCAGTTATCAAGCTTCTTAAGTTATGCTAACCAGTATACTAAGCCATTTAACGAGATATCAGGCGTTGTCACTGAGCTTCAGAACGCACTTGCCTGCGCAGCCAGAATATTTGAACTTATTGAAGAAGAACCTGAGATTCCTGATACAAAAGATGCAAAGGTTGTTGATGAGGTTGATGGAACAGTTGACCTTAATGATGTGTGCTTCTCTTATGTGCCAGATAAGAAGCTTATTGAGGGCTTCAATCTTCATGTCAAGAAGGGACAGAGAATTGCGATTGTAGGACCTACAGGCTGTGGTAAAACAACAGTTATTAATCTTCTTATGAGATTCTATGATGTTAACAGTGGAAGCATTGATGTATCAGGAACTGATATAAGACAGATGACCAGAAAGTCTTTAAGACAGGGGTTTGGTATGGTTCTTCAGGAGACATGGCTCAAGTCAGGAACTATAAGAGAGAATATCGTAATGGGTAAGCCTGATGCTACAGAGGAAGAGATTATTGCAGCAGCCAAGGCAGCACATTCATATGGATTCATCAAGAGAATGTCTAACGGATTCGACACAGTTATAGGCGAGGATGGTGGAAGCCTTTCACAGGGACAGAAGCAGCTTTTATGTATAACAAGAATTATGCTTGCAAAGCCGCCAATGCTTATTCTTGATGAGGCTACATCTTCTATTGATACAAGAACAGAGATAAAGATACAGAATGCATTTGCAAAGCTGATGGAGGGAAGAACAAGCTTTATTGTAGCCCACAGACTTTCAACTATCCAGTCTGCGGATGTTATTCTTGTTATGAAAGACGGACATATTATAGAGCAGGGTAATCATGAAGAATTACTGGCTAAGAACGGATTCTATCACAAGCTGTATTACAGCCAGTTTGATACAGCAGCCCAGAATTAATGTGGAGATATATGTATGTTTATAGAGGCGGAGAATATTAGAAAATCATATGGCAGGAAAACGATAGTGCTTAACGGCGCTTCGTTTCATGCTGCCAGCGGAGAGTATATTGCCATAGTCGGTGCCAACGGCTGTGGCAAATCTACTCTTCTGGAGATACTGGCAGGAAGTCTTAAGGCAGATGGAGGAAGTCTTAAGATAGATGGCACAGATGCATTTGCAGATGCGAAGATGTTTCAGAAATATATTGGTTTTGTGCCGCAGGAGAATCCACTTATGGAGAAGCTGTCGGCAAGGGATAATCTTAAATTCTGGTACTGTGATACAGGAAGAAACATGGACGCAGACTTACAGGGCGGTGTTCCTGCAGTGTTAGGAGTGTCAGAATATCTTGACAAACGTGTTGATAAGCTGTCAGGAGGCATGAAGAAGCGCTTAAGCATATGCTGTGCACTGGCTAAGAATCCACCCGTACTTATATTAGATGAGCCGGGAGCTTCATTAGATATTGTGTGTAAACAGGATATTATGAATTATCTGTCTGCTTACACGAAAAGCGGAGGTACAGTCATCATAACAAGCCACGAAGAAGGTGAATTAAAGTTTGCTGACAGAATGTATCTTTTAAAGAATGGTAAGCTTAATGAACTTGACCATCCGGTTACCGGTAATGAGCTTTTAGAGATTATTCACAGATAGATTTAATTGGGGGATTAGATGAGAAGGAAACTGGAATTATTAAAATTGCAGATTAAATCCGCATTTTTATCTATACCGAAGATAATTCTGGGTACGATAGTGACGGCAGTGCTTGTTATTGCAATAAGTACATGCATAGGCATTGCAACGGCACAGGACAGCGACATGAGGATGAAGGTTGCTGTTGTGTATCCTGATTATGATGATACAGAAAACTCTGATTCGGCAGATAATAATAAGGAGTTTCGATATATTAAGATGGCATTCAATTATGTCAGTGAGATAGACACAATTAAGAATGTCTGTACATTTGAATATACTGACAGACAGCAGGCTATAGATGGATTAAGAAATAATTATTATGTTATGGCTATTATTGTGCCAGAGAATATGATAAGTGATATTATGTCGGGCGAGAATACACCTGTTGAGGTTGTGTGTCAGTCAGAGGGTGTTAATAATACTTCGATGATATTCCGTGAGATGGTGAGGGCAGGAGGCTCTGACCTTGCAACTGCAGAGGCGGGGATATATACATTTGACGATTTGTTCAATGGTGTGCTTAAGAATTACAGGGGCTTGCGGGGTACACATGAGAATAAGCTTAATGACATATATCTTTCGTATGCACTTAACAGAAGCATATACTTTAAGACAAGGGATATATCGGTTAAAGAAGGCTTGAGTACAGTACAGTTCTATGTATGCACAGCAATTGTGATGATACTTTTACTTAGTGGAATAACATGTGCCGGTAATATGAAGGGGGAGAGCAGGTCGCTTGCAAAGAGCCTTAAAGGTGCGGGAATATCAGCATTTGATACCGGAATTGCAAGAACTACCGGAGTTGGCATTGTGTATATAATGATATTTGAAGTGCTTTTTATTATAATTAATGTAATGAGGCTGGGGGTGCCTGCAATATCAGGAGTTCTGGCAGTTTCGACAGTTGGAGAATTCATTGCTTCCATACTGGGGATTGTGGTGCTTGTGTATGCGGCAGTTTCATTTATAAACTGTATATTCTCAGTAGTTGACGACACGGTGTATTCAGTTATTACGGTGTGTATCCTTGGAATGGCGTGCATGTATGCATCCGGATGTATTGTTTCATCAGCATTTCTTGCGCCGGGTGTGAGGGTTATTGGCATGTATCTTCCGACTAACGGCTTATTCACACTTGCATGTCAGATAATCAAGGGAACTGTGGATATCAGTACCATTATGACAAATGTTATGTGGATAATTATATTTCAGGCAGCAGGGGCATTGGCGGTTAAGATAAGGAGAGACAGATAATGAAGAGATTGTTATACTGGCTGTATCTGCTTGTTAAAAGGCAGTTAAAGAATCCTGTGATTGTCGTGGTGCTTATTGCAATGCCTGTTGCAGCGTTAATAATTACGAATACAGCGTCTCTTAAGGAGACAGAGCCTGTAAGGGTTGGAATAGTGCTTGAAGATGACGATAAGATTGCCATAATGACAAGAGATTATCTTGTAAATGGCGATTATTCAGTTCAATTTTACGAAGCAGAATCGCAGGAAAAGCTTGAACAGGATATAATGAATAAATACACAGAGTGTGGCTATGTGGTTGGTACCGGGCTTAAGGATAAGCTTGACAGTGGCAGCTACAGAGACATTATAGAGCTTATCATATGCAGGTCAGATTTTGTCAGCTCAATGACTGATGAGATATTCTTTTCTGCTATGTTTAAGGCATATTCGCCTGAGGTTGCAGTTAATTATGTTAATTCTGTAGACATATTTAAAAAGCATTCAGAAAAGGCAGAGGAAGAGATAAGAAAAGGGTACGAGAAATACATATCCGGAGATGACACATTCAGAATTGATTTTAAGGTGCTAGATGGTGTACAGGATAATGGGACACAGCTTGAAGATAAGACAGGAGAGTTTCCGTTAAGGGCATTACTTATAATTCTTGTATATATAGGCGGACTTTTTGGAATCGTGGAATATTATCTTGATAAGAATTCCGGAACATTTATAACACTGCCTCGTATGTACCGTGTGGCAGGAAAGCCGTTGTATGCATTCATATCATGTGTACTTTTTGCAGTATCAGCAATGTTAACACTTGCGGTGGCAGGACAACTTAAGGGGGCAGCAGATATACTTCATATGGTTGTGTATGTAATAGCGGTTACTTTATTTGCATGGCTTGTGGCAATACCTGTAAGGAGAGCCAATGCAATGATTTCAATAATACCGGTGCTTCTTATAGCGTGTCTTATATTATGTCCGGTATTCATTAACATAACGGCATATGTGCCATTTGCAAAATATATAAGAGCATTGCTGCTTCCGTGGTATATGCTTAAGTAGGAGGATGGGATACGGTGAATAATAAGAAAAAACGTATATTTGACATTATCCAGATTGGATATGTGGGTGATGTTGCAAGCCGTACATTTGATATTGCGATAACTGCTGCAATTATAATCAACCTGTTCATTGCGATATTTGATACATTTGAACAGTCAATTCCGTACCAGCCTGTGTTAGATGTTATAGAGTGGATTACAGTTATCGGCTTTACAATTGAATACATACTGCGTGTATGGACGGCAGAATATCTGTATCCTAATAAATGTACAGGTATTGCGAGAATAAAATACATCTTCTCAGGAAGCGGTATTGTTGACCTTTTATCGTTCCTGCCCAATTATCTGCCTGTATTTTTTCCGGCAGGAGCAGTTGCTTTCCGTATGTTCAGGGTTATAAGAATCCTAAGGATATTCCGTGTCAATTCATATTATGATGCGTTAAATGTTATAACAGAGGTAATAAGGCGAAAAAGGGACCAGATATTATCCTCTGTATTCATCATTGTGATGCTTATCATAGCATCATCACTGTGCATGTACAGTTTAGAGCATGAGGCACAGCCGGAAGTGTTTAAGAATGCATTTTCAGGAATATGGTGGTCGGTATCAACACTTCTTACAGTAGGTTACGGCGATATCTATCCTGTGACAGTGCTTGGAAAAATGTTCAGTATTATCATTACATTTCTTGGCGTCGGAATGGTCGCTATTCCAACAGGTATCTTATCTGCAGGTTTCGTTGAGCAGTACAGCCTTATTAAGAAGTCTACAGATTACCTTATGGAGAAGGAACTTAAGTTTATTAAGCTTATTATAACTAAGGACCACAACTGGAATGAAAAGAAGGTATGCGAGCTTAGTCTTCCAAGAGGACTTATTCTTGCAGCAGTATTAAGAAATGGTGAGACACTTATGCCAAAGGGAGATATGAAGCTTTTTGAGGGAGATTGTGTTGTAATCGGAGCAAGAGACTGTGATGTTAATGTTGATGTAAACCTAAAACAGGTGGAACTGCGTGAACATCATCCGTGGGTTGGACACAAGATAAAAGAACTTGATATATCAAGGCATACACTTATAGTTATGATAAGACGCGGTGATAATGCAATAGTTCCTAATGGTGATACCTTGATTAAATCAGGTGATATAGTATTCGTGTTCTCAAAGCGTTATATGGCAGATGCACAGACAATAAGTGTATAGATGGTGAATGATTATGATGATATTTGTGACAACGACAGATGCATTAACTGATGAAAAGTTATATGAAAAGGCCTATTCGCTTATTCCGGAATACAGGAAAACTAAGGCTGATAAGATGAAAATGTATGAAAATAAGCTGCAAACCGTGACGGCAGGCCTACTTCTTAATTATGCGGTAGGAAAATGGTCTATAAAAACAGGAGAAAGAGATTATAAAACAGATGAAAATCTATATGAGAAGGTGGATATTATTTCTGTGATTGAAGCGAATAATCAGTACTTTGATTATGAAATAGCATATAATTCGCAAGGAAAACCTTATTTTTTGTCAAATCGTGAAATTTTTTTCAATATCTCACATTCGTCTAATTATGTAGCATGCGTGATAGGCGACAGACCGGTAGGAATTGATATTGAAAAAGCCCGCAAAGGTAGACAGAATCTGGCAAAACGCTTCTTTGACATATCTGAAGCAGAATGGATTAAAGAGTGCGATAGTGATCAAAGATTCTTCAGAATATGGACATTAAAAGAGGCTTATGGCAAGGCTACAGGTCAAGGTGTGCTTGACATTTTGGACAAAATAGTTTATAGATTAGAGAAAGGGAAAATGAAAGCATATATGTGCGGACTTCCCCAGAATTTCACTATTGTAGAAAAGGAAGTTGATGGATTCAGTTTATCGGTAATACAATTGTGAAATCCATATCCGACTATTCATTATACAGTTGAAAAATATTAATAATGGCAGTATAATATAGAATATGTATATCTATGGAAGAGCCTAAGGAGGGTTTATGAGCAGAAATCATTTTAATGAATTAAGTCCATGTGAAGCATTAATTATGAAGCTTATATGGGAAGCACCACAGGATATTCCTGTACAGGAACTTATTGATCAGTTAAGAGACGATTATGGTAAGGATTACGCAAGAACAACAGTTGTTACTTTCGTAGGTAAGTTGAAGGACAAGAGATTTGTTGATACATACCGTAAAGGAAAGGCAGCTTTCATTCATCCACTTCGTTCAGAAGAAGAATATAGAAGACAGCTTTTAAAGGAAGAAGCTGATTTCTGGTTCAACGGAAAGGCTGTTGATATGGTTGCTTCTATTTGTGAATCACAGAAGTTAGAAGACGATGAAGTTAAGAGAATTAAGAAGATTCTTAATGGTCTTAATAAATAATAATTTTATAAGCAAAAGCAATAAAAAACATCACCTGATACGAAAGTCGGATTCGTCAGGTGATGTTTTTTGTTATGCATATATAATATAATTAATGGTTTTTATTCTGATATTCAAGTGCTGCTGTTATGAAGCCTCTGAATAATGGATGTGGACGATTAGGTCTTGACTTTAACTCTGGATGAGCCTGTGTGGCAATAAACCATGGGTGATTCTTTAATTCTATCATCTCAACAATTCTTCCGTCAGGAGATATTCCTGAAAGCATCATACCATTCTCAGTAAGAACTTTTCTGTAATCATTATTAACTTCATATCTGTGTCTGTGACGTTCATGTATAAGCTCTTCGCCATAGAGTTCATAAGCCTTGCTTGTTTTATCAAGTACACAAGGATAAGAACCAAGTCTTAATGTACCGCCGATATCATCAATGCCTTCCTGGTCTGGCATAAGATGTATAACAGGGTGAGTTGTGTTAGGATTAAGTTCAACACTGTGTGCGTCGTCATATCCTATAACATTTCTTGCAAATTCAACAATTGAAAGCTGCATTCCCAGACACAATCCTAAGAATGGAATATTATGTTCTCTGGCATAACGGATAGCTTCAATCTTTCCTTCTGTACCTCTGTCACCGAATCCACCTGGAACTAATATGCCAGATACGTCAGAGAGAAGCTCATCAGCAGTTTCAGGAGTTACAGTTTCTGAATCAATCCATTTGATAGTTACATCACATGAATTATATACACCACCATGCTTTAATGCTTCTACAACACTGATATAAGCATCATGAAGCTGGATATATTTACCGACTAATGCAACAGTTACCTTCTTAGTAGGATTCTTCCAGGCCTTGCACATCGCTCTCCATTCATCAAGGTCTGGTTCTGGACAGTCAAGGTGTAAACATTCACATGCTACCTGTGCAAGATGTTCTTCTTCCATCGCAAGAGGTGCATCATAAAGAATCTCAACATCTAAGTTCTGAAGTACATGAGACTTAGGTACATTACAGAAAAGTGCTATCTTATCCTTGATACCAGCCTCAAGTGGATGTTCGGTACGGCACACAAGAATATCCGGACGGATTCCCATTCCCTGAAGTTCCTTAACACTTGCCTGAGTTGGCTTAGTCTTCATCTCACCAGATGCTTTAAGATAAGGAATAAGTGTTACGTGAATAAGAATTGCGTTCTCATGTCCGACTTCATGCTGGAACTGTCTGATTGCCTCAAGGAAAGGCTGACTCTCGATATCTCCAACAGTACCACCAACTTCTATAATTGCAATCTTAGTTTCATCAGTTGAATAATCTCTGAAAAAACGGCTCTTTATTTCATTAGTAATATGAGGGATTACCTGGACTGTGCCTCCACCGAAATCTCCACGGCGTTCCTTCTGTAATAC
>ENA-OZAJ01000321-OZAJ01000321.1-human-gut-metagenome-genome-assembly--contig:-NODE-321-length-26292-cov-14.693944_pt1 | contig 26292 bp, 14 predicted proteins | sample MGYA00243301_ERZ653499 | MGnify/ENA primary metagenome ERZ653499 (study PRJEB26926, sample SAMN06165039) | human gut metagenome | biome: ENVO:00009003; feature: ENVO:2100002; material: ENVO:00002003... | reverse complement strand
TCAAGGTTTTAAAAGAATTTTAGAACAATAAAATGGGTAGTTTTTGACACTACCAATAAAATCAAGGAGTATTGTTAATGAATATATTTCAGTTAAAAATAATAGCTATGATTGCTATGTTTTTAGACCATATAGCTTATTTCTTTCCTGATTTGCCAATGTCTTTACCGTTACATTGGATAGGACGAATCGCTGCACCTATTTTTATTTTTGGTGTTGTTAATGGCGTAAAGTATACTAGTTCTAAGCGGATGTATATATTGAGGCTATATTTAGCAAATATTGTGATGGCTGTTATTCAAATGAGTACACAAATTGAATTAAATTTCTTTAGAACATTATTTATCGTTGCATGCATATGTTATATCTTAGAATTAAGAAAAAACCAAAAGGCTGTTTCCTGGATAAAAGTACTAAGTTTATATATCACTTATCAAGTTATTGTATGTATAGTATGTGGTTATCTGAGTTCAATTAGTAATATGTATACGGAAACAACATGCTTCTATTTGATACCAGCTCTTTTGGGAAGTGTGTTTACAACGGAAGGTGGACTTATTTTTGTTGTTTTAGGAATTATAATGTATTTAGCTTATGACAACAAGAAAAGACTTATTCTGTCGTATATGATATTTGTTATTGTGTATATGTTTTTTATGTCCACTAATATTGTTCCCATTATTTTATGGAAAATCAAGGAATTAATTCCGATAATAGGAACAGGGCTTTCCCATGGCATGGAATATCTATTGTCTGTAATAGGTGGAATTTCTCCTATGGATGTAGGAGGGAATATATTTACAATTCAGTATCAGTGGATTATGTTTCTTGCTCTTCCGCTAATACTATCATACAATCATCAACGAGGGAAAAAGTGTAAATATCTCTTTTATATTTTCTATCCCATACATATAATATTGCTTTGGCTGTTATCGAATTTTGTTTTTGTTTAAAACAGTGGAACAAGGAACATATTTATTACATTGAAACATCCAAACCAAAAATGGAGTGATGAATGTGCCTTTAAGCTTTAAGTACAATTCGATATATTCAAATCTGATTTAACAGCATACTATCTACAATTAAATACACTATCCCAGTAGCTCGCACAAAATTCATGTTTTGTGCGGGCTTTTTTGTATCCGAAAATTTTTTCAAATCTTTTCAAATTCCTGCAACAACTCACACCTTTCCGTACCGATATGGTGCAGTTCTGCCCACAAGAATGGGAATAGTTGAGATACTAACAAAGCTTTCCAATACCATCTGTTTGCTTCTGTAACATTGTGAAAAATACGCATATTGGATAAGCCTATGTGCGTATGTTGAGAATAGATAGTTGATTAAGGGAGCTGATACATTGACTAAAAAAAAACCTGCACAATATATTGTAGAACGAGAATTTTTATGTAAATTTTCTGTAGAAGAATTACTTATCCGTATCGTGAAATCTCATATTAAAAACGCATATCAAGAGGTGAAAACCTTTGAAAATCATGGAAAGAAGCCGTATTTTATTGTATGATATTATTATAGGTACGGCAGTTGAATAGGTGGAAAAATGATTTATCAAAAAGCGTCAAACTTATTTAATGCAGCTGTTTATATCAGATTATCACGAGAGGACGGAGATAAGGAAGAAAGCGATAGTGTAGGAAATCAGAGAAAACTTTTAACAGAATATGTGAACAAGCATGACGACTTTATCTTATATGATGTTTATATTGATGATGGTTTTACGGGAACGAATTTCGATAGACCAGACTTCCATAGAATGATTGCTGACATTGAAAATAACAAGGTAAATTGTGTTGTTGTAAAAGACCTTTCCCGTTTCGGACGAGATTACATTGATACTGGGCGTTATTTGGAAAGAATATTTCCAGAGCTTAATGTCCGTTTTATTTCTGTAACAGATAACATTGACAGTATGAAGCAGTCATACGATATGTTGCTTCCTATTAAAAATATATTCAATGAACAGTATGCAAGAGATATTTCTAATAAAATTCAAGCGACTGTAAAATCAAAACAGAAGGCTGGAGAATTTATAGGAGCATTTACAAGCTATGGCTATAATAAATCACCTGCGAATAAGAATAAGCTTGTGATTGATGAATATGCGTCCGAAGTTGTAAAACGAGTATTCAGTATGTACGCACAAGGGATAGGAAAACAGAGCATTGCAAAAATATTAAATGCAGAGGGTATCCTTTGTCCGTCTGAATATAAAAAACTAAATGGCGAAAACTATAAGAATTGTACTCGTTTAGAGAAAACTTCCTATTGGACATATTCCACTATTAACGTGATGTTGCAAAATGAACTTTATATTGGAAACATGGTGCAAGGAAAGAAACATCAACGTATGAGAAGCAAACAACGCCTAGTTGATAAAGAAAACTGGATAAGGGTTGAAAATACACATGAACCGATTATAGACCATCAACTTTGGGATAAGGTACAAAAACTGCTGACGAAAAAGCATAGAGATATTGATTTGGAAACAAACAAAAATATCTTTGCAGGTTTTATCAAGTGTGGCGATTGTGGTCGGGCAATGATGAAAAATTTGTGGCAACATGCTGACGGAAGTAAGTCCTACTCATTCTATTGTGGAACTTATAAAAGAAGCGGAAAAAATTACTGCACTCCGCATACTCTCCCATTTCAAGTATTGAATGATATTGTACTGGGAGATTTAAAGCAGATTATCAGCAATGTAGAGAATTTGCAGGAACTTGTAAAATTACAATCTTTCACAGCTCCGAAAATCAGAAAATCAACAGACATAGAACTGACAAAGTTAAAGACAGAGCTTGAAAGAGTAAAGAGACTGCAAAAGGCAATTTATGAAGATTACAAAGACGAACTGATTTCTAAAGAAGAATTTCTTTCTTATCGAGAGGACTATCAACAAAAAGAAACGCTTTACTCCAAACAGATTGAAACGCTGGAAGAAAAGAAAAATGAAAATGTAACAGAAAGTATTTTTGAAACACCCTGGTTAAGGCGGTTGTTGGAGCTGAAAGACATTGAAGAATTAGACAGAGATATTATTGTGGAAATGATAGACCAGATAACAGTTTACGAAAACCGCAAAATTAAAATCTCATATAACTTCGGAAATGAACTGGAACATTTATTCTCAAGCGTTTACTGTAAGGACTTATAGAAAAAGGCTATCTAATCTCAATACATATCACAATTTGCGTAAACTACAATCAACACATGGTGGAAGTGATCCCGGTAAGATTTCCACCTCCGGCGTCATGGAAAAGGATGTCAACCTGAGTATTGCAATGGCTCTTAAACAGCTGTTTGAAAACAGAGGCTTTACTGTTGTCATGACCAGAACCACCGACTGCGACCTCGCCCCGGATAATTCCAAGCATCCAAAGACAGATGATCTGACAAAGAGAACTGCCCTGATGTCTAAAAGCAATGTGGCAGTCAGCATCAGTATCCATCAAAACAGCTTTGAGGACAGTTCAAGCTGCGGTCCACAGGTATTCTATTATGAAGCCTCTGATGCAGGAAAAGAGCTCGCATCCTCTGTCCTTGGAGCTTTAAACACTTCTCTTTGTGTCGCAAATCCACGAAGCATTAAGCCCAATAAAGAATACTTTATACTTAAAAAATCCACATCCCCGACCGTAATCGTAGAATGTGGATTCTTGAGTAATCCTGCTGAGACACTTCTTCTTACTGACAAAAACTATCAGGATGACCTGGCACATGCAATATATATCGGTGTTACAGACTATCTTGCGCAATCACCCTCTGGACATTTACAATAAACTGCTCTGCGATGTGATATAGTCTGGTTGTCTGGACACTTTCACTGCCATCAAGCTGCTTTTTAGTCTCATTATCTGACTCAGTATTCGATTTCATATCTGACATCTTAGACTCTTTTGCAGATATATCATGCTCCAGTGCCACATCTATGCGCACACGCTGTTCACCATCACTTATTCCTGCCTCAAACATAGTGATATTGTCTTCAAACAGCCTTTTAGTCTGCTCATCGTCTGTGACTATCATAGCAGATACTGAGTTTTCCTTTGCCTCAAAATATGCAGCTACCCTGCTGCATTTTTTATCCTCAAGGAATATGTCAACCAGTCCCTTTTTATCTTCACCTCTTACTATGCGAAGCTTCATACCTGTGACCCCGTCTGCAGTCTCTATTGGTACAATATAGTTTTCCTGTCTCGACATATTTGAAGCTATCCTTAGCTGGCTGCATAATAGCTTCATCTGTCTGATGTCTATTGAACCGGTGTGCCTATCCTCTATAATCATCGAATCCATAACATGCTCTGCTGTATCAGCCAGCGTTTCCTGCGCCTGCGCAAGCTCCTTTGGATTTTTGACCGACTCAGAAAACCGTCTGAGAGTCTCATCCAAAAGAGCCCTTGCCGTAGCACTGTCTCCACGCTCCCAGAGATTTCTTACTGCCTCTGACGGATTTTTCATTAGCCGTGACGCAGCCATGAGGTTTACCGCGGTTGTTTTTACATCATATTTCTCTAGAAAAGCATATACGTTCTCAGGCACCGAAACTGCCTGATTGAACTGTCTTAACTGTTCTGTGGCATATTGCTCTGACAGTGCGTTATCCTCGTCTGCCTCATATACAGCCTGCCTTAACTGCTCCGGAGTCATATCAAGCCAGCTGTCATACTGCACAAACTCCATTTTCTCAGGTGAAAGTGTATCAAGCACATCCCTTAGGCAGTTTGTATGATATGCGCTTTCTATCTGTGAGTCAATTTTAATGCCACTGCTTACACTGTCCACTCCGGCAAAGGTATCGTCCACCTTATAGTCCATGGCACTCTTTCCTCGTACCCGGACCGCTGTAAGCAGATTTTTCATTGTAATATCTGCTCCCTGATTAACAAGTGAGCCTATCACAGCACCATCTGACTGCTCCACCTGTGAAATAAGCCTGTATATGCCTATATATGAGTCTCTTTCCTCCTCTGAGATTTCATTTTTCTTTTCAAGCTTCCAGAGAAACTCGCTGAATTTCTCATCCTTTTCGTCAGGATTTTCTGATTTTATCCGTCTGGCAGTGTCACTTATGTCACTCATGCTCATATCAAGCGGTGATATGCCTCTTTTTATCATCTCAATCGTCACCGCCGGTGTCATATCGCTGAATGCTCTCTGCACCTGCTCATCTACAGACTTTATCTGCTTTATATTGTCCTCTGTGATGTCGGTACTATTGTACGCAAGTATCCGCACAGCCCTGCGATTGCTTTCAGATGTATCTATCTGAAGCTCTTTAAGTATATCATCCACATTCTGAAATGCTTTTGACATACTATCTCCCATATCTGCCCGCGGTGATGTCATAAGAGTCTCATATCCTGAGGCTGCTGCTTCTAATGACTGCTTCATTGCTTTGCCTGCTGTATACAGCTCATACACAGTGTCATCAGCGGATTCCAGGGTCAGTACATACGCCGGCTGCTTCATCTGATTGAAAATATCACAGACATTATTGTACATACGTACCCTATCATCAGATGCCTCTACACTGCTCTCACCAAACAGCGCTCCGTAGTATTTATTTTCCTGCTGCTTAAGCAGCTCCACTACACGTTCAATAGGCTCTGTGTCTATTGAAACTCCTTTTTTTATGAGTGAAAGGTTGGCTTCTGCTGTCATGGAAAGTCTCGCTTCCTCAAGCTTTCTTTGAGCTGTCACAAGCCTTGCTTCCCGGCTGTCTGTAATCTGATTATCCGCAGCTTTATTCGCTGAGGCTTGCGATGCTGCACTATCCTTGCCCCTTGCAGCTATAAGCTTTGACAGATTCTCTATCGTGACAGGTATATTATCTGACTCTAATGTGACAATGTCATCTGCGGTCGCCTCACCTAATACATCACAGGCTTTCTTTGCCATGTCAAATGTCAGACCATCTTGTGACATAGTGGCATCTGTAGCCTTTTTTCCCATTGCCAGTGCTTCTGTCACTGCCCTTGCATAAAAATCACTGCTCACATTTTCTCCTGCTGCATTGATGGAGTCTACCTGATTCGCAAGCAGCACATTGTCAGGTGTAACGGCTATATCTTCATCTATCAGCCATCTGCACTGATTCAGATTCTCATCACTACTGTCTATATGAGCTTCCTCTAATATCTGTTTAAGCTGTGGCTTAAGCTCCTCAAACAGCTCATCTGATATCTCCGTCATTTTGGTTTTCTGCCTGTAATCTTGTACCTGACTGCTACTGTACGTAGCCTTGTATACATTGGAAACCGTCGGATTCATGTTATTTCTGACCAGATATGCCTTTGTCTCATTGGATATATTTGTAAGGCTCTTTGCCCGGTCTATGGCATCTGTACCTGCCTTTATATTGTCATCTGTAGCAGGAATATCATATGCTTTCATCTGATTGACAAGCATGGCCGCTTCAGTCTGGCTTCCCGTGATGTCTGTGAGCTGCTCCATGCTCAGATCATCTCCATATATGGATATATCTACACCAGCCTTTGCCAGCACTGCTTTTATCTTGTCGGTCTCAGTGACAATGACATCATATCCGTCATCCTTTGCAGCTTTGTAATCATCACTCGTTGTGGTGCTTGCAGTGACAATCATATCATTTCGCCTGTTTTCTGAGGTCTGATTCATGTCATTTAGCAGATTTTCTGCCATATCTGTGCCATCGTTGTTCCCGGCTTCGTTTTTAGCCTGTGGTCTTGCATATATCGTATCCGACATATCAACAGAGTTTGACGAACCGACAACAGCCGCCTTTTTTGACATATTGTCACTGCTGTCTGTCTTTATGTAGTCTGACACACGCATACCCGCTGTCATGTCATTTATGGTTTTTGTGTCCGTATTTTTCGTATCTGTGCTTTTATTAATCAAATTCTCTATCTGCATATTTCCTGCTCCGTGCCCTGCATATATATCATCTCTGCTGCTTTTATTTATGGATATTCATACTTCGTACTTTTTATCCAACTGTTCAGAACCACCTTGAGAACAAGAAAATCTGCTGCTTACATGCAAGCATGACGCATCAGTTTTTTTGTTCTCAGTGGTTCTGAATAGTTATCTTTTTACTATATATCGACATATAATACGCAAAAATAAAGACCGCGCCTTAAATTGGCGCGGTCCTTTACCCTGCTGTTTACCGGTATATTAGTATTTAAATACAGCAACTCCGTAAGGCGCAAGTGGATAAGCAAATGAAAATGGTCTGCCGTCACACTCTGATTTGACTGCCTTATAGTCCAGCTTCTTATATGACTGTTTTGCTGCCTTGCCTCTGCCCTTTGCAGCCTTCTTTACAGGCGCTTGTACCGTTTTGCCGGTAAACTTAGGATCCTCACTATCTAAAACGAGCTGATATGTCTTGTGCTTTGGCACTCCGACTCTGTAATCAGGTCTCTCTACCGGTGTGAAATTGATGACAAAGAGCATATTATTCTTGCCATCCTTACTCTTTCTGATAAAGCTGAAGATGCTTCTGTCTGCATCGTTTGCATTTATCCATTCAAAGCCTTCCCAGCTTGAATCCAGCTCATACAGACAGCGGTTTCTCCTATAGAGGTGAAGCAGCTCCTTTACCCAGTTCTGGATCTTTTTATGCTCCGGATTCTCAAGCAGATACCAGTCGAGTTCTCTTTCCTCACTCCACTCCTGCTTCTGTGCAAACTCCTGTCCCATGAAAAGAAGCTTCTTTCCACAGTGTCCCATCATAAATGCATATCCTGCCATGAGGTTCTTGAATTTATCCCCTTCTAAGCCCGGCATTTTGTTGAGCATAGAACACTTCAGATGTACCACCTCATCATGTGACAGTACCAGAATATATTTCTCACTCTCATTATAGCTCATCGCAAATGTCATCTTGTTGTGGTTATTTTTACGGAAATATGGATCCAGCTTCATATAATCAAGGAAGTCATGCATCCATCCCATGTTCCACTTGTAGCTGAAGTTCAGTCCGTCTTCCTCTACCTTGCCTGTTACCTTTGGCCATGCGGTAGACTCTTCGGCTATCATTACAGTTCCGTGATTTCTTCCAAGTATGAGTGTATTGATATGCTTGAAAAACTCTACTGCCTCGAGGTTCTTATTGCCTCCAAACTTGTTTGGCACCCACTGTCCGTCATTCTTTCCATAGTCAAGATAAAGCATTGACGCAACTGCATCCACTCTCAGTCCGTCTACGTGGTAATTTTCTATCCACATAAGTGCACTTCCGATAAGGAAGTTCTTTACCTCATTCTTACCGTAGTCAAATATCTTTGTGCCCCAGTCAGGATGCTCTCCCTTTCTTGGGTCTGCATACTCATATGTGGCTGTTCCGTCGAAATTGGCAAGTCCATGCGCATCCTTTGGGAAATGTGCAGGTACCCAGTCGAGGATTACTCCGATATTATTTTTATGGCACTGATCAACAAAGTATGCAAAATCCTCAGGCTCTCCATACCTCGATGTAGGTGCATAGTAGCCTGTCACCTGATATCCCCATGAGCCATCAAACGGATACTCTGAAATACCCATAAGCTCAATATGTGTATATCCCATAGTTTTTACATAGGATATGAGTGATTTTGCAAGCTCCCTGTATGTATAAAAGCCCTCATCATCCCTGCCCGGATGTCTCATCCATGAGCCCGGATGGCACTCATATATAGCCATAGGTGAAGAATATACATCAGCTTCTGACTTTGCTGCCCTCTTATCCATCCACTCTTTGTCAGTCCATGTGAAGTGCTCGATATCTGTGATGATTGACGCTGTTCCCGGACGAAGCTCTGCGTAGTTTGCGTATGGATCCGCCTTGTACAGCTTATCACCCTGTTCAGTGACTATAATAAACTTATACATCTGACCCTTTTGCGCTCCCGGTACAAAAAGCTCATACACTCCCATGGTTTCCGGCTCTACACGCTTCATCTCATGACTGGTCTCATTCCAGTCGTTAAACTCACCAAACACGTATACTTCCCTCGCATGTGGCGCCCAGACGTCAAAGCACACTCCTTTTTTTCCTTTACGCTCAGCTAAGTGAGCACCCATCTTCTTGTAGATATCATAGTGTGTTGCCTGACCAAACAGGTAACAATCCATTGCTGTAAAATTACACATATATATACCCCCCATAAGTATTTATTTTTCCCTGAAATGATCCTCTTTGAGTACAATTCGGTCATCATCTGTATATCGCCTGGCTGTCAGAATACTTATAGCCTTCTTAAGTCCGCTGTGAGCCTCCCTGTCTATGGCCTCGTCAATTATATCCTTGACCTCTGTCAGAGTGGTAGCCTGGTCTATCCTCTCAATATTGCTGATTCTGTTATGCAATGCCAGAATAGCCATCTCATCTATCTTGTACCCAAGCTCTGCAGAGTACGATTTGGCAAACAATACGAGTTCATCATTTGTAAAAATAGGGACCGATATCTTTTCCGTGAACTTGGATGCAAAGCCCTCATCCATTGAGAGAGCCTTCTTTATACCCTTTGATGTATCCTCAAGTATATAGAGTGTTCCTGTAATATCATGCTCCATCAAAAATGATAGCTGGGCAGCTATGCTGCGGTCGATATCACCGGCTCTTTCTATGATGAGACAGCCTCCTGTTATCTTTCTGACTACCTGCTGCACATCCTTTTTATTGAGTGCGGCAGCATCAATCTTGCCCATCTTTCCTGTAAGCTGTTCACCATCTTTTTGTAATACCTTTATAAAGCTTGTAGCAAGCATTGTCTTTCCGCAACCCTGCTCTCCCTGTATAATGAGATTGCCTGTGGATGCGTTTTCTTTCCTGTTGAAATGATCAAGCACTGCATTATATGCCTTGCAGATCTGATCCTCCATACCCTTTACCGGTATGAAATATGAAAAAATAGCTTTCTGTTCGCTTGTAAGCTCTTTTATATGTTTTGTTTCTTTCAATTTCGAGTCATCTTCTTCGCTGTCTAAATCCTCCGGCAATGAAATATCCGGCATTTTTCTTGTCTTAGCCATATCCAGCTTCTTCTCCAGTCCCGGATTCTTTGCTGTCATCTTGGCTATTTCCTGCTCGATAAATGATGTCACATGATCAAAATCTCTCTTCTCAGAAACGTTTTCTTTCTCCTGTGAAGTCTCATCATCTGATGTATCATCATCGACATTTAACATATCATCTGTTATTTCAGGCATCATGGTAGTCGGCTGCATGAGTATCTCGTCTTTCTCAGACTCCTCTGCCATAATTATATCCTCCGGCTCTCCAACCGGTTCCCTGGCTTCATCTGCAGCCTCTTCAGGTACTTCCCGTGACTCCTGCACTTCTTCTATAGCCTCTTCCGGTGCTTCCTGCGGCTCCTGTGCTTCGTCTATAGTATCTTCAGGTGCTTCCTGCGGCTCCTGTACTTCATCCACAGTCTCCTCTGCATAAAGCTCCTGCATATCCGGTTTCTGCTCTTCTTCAGGCTCCTTCACGGCAGCTTTCTGCTCTATAATATCAACCGGGACCTTCAAATACTCCTCCTCAAGAAGTTCCTTCGGAGTGACACCTGCATCCAGCTTTGGAATGACATCATTTAGTCTCTCCATGATGTCTCCTGCCTCCTGAAGTGCTCTTGCCTTAGCTGACTCAAGTTTCTGCTGCTCAGCCTCTTTAAGTGCAATTTCAGCCGCATGTCTGGTCTTTTCCCATTCTTCAAGCACATCCTGTATAGACATCTGTCCTGTAATCTGATGCTCAAGCTGAGTCTTTTCACTCATGACCATAGACATCTGTCCGTCAGCGTCTTCACCCAAAAGCTCCTTGAAATTCAACTTAAGTGAACCATCTATCTCTTCATCTGTAGCGATATGCTCTGTCTCTTCCGGCTGCTGTACATACTCTTCCTGCTCCTTTTCGAGCTTGAGATAAGGAATATCCTCAACTATCTTTTTGATGGTATCCATCGTATCAGCAACTTCATTCTTGCCCTTGGCCTCCATGATCTGCTGCATACCCTTGGCAATCTCCTGCTGTAAATTTACAGTATTGAACTTCTCCTGATTTACAGTAATCTGCGGAATAGTTACGTCATCATGCACTATCTCTCCGCCCTTTACCATCTCCATGGCACCTATCTCAGTGACATCAGCCTCATCCTTTATCTTAGCCGGCTTTTCCTTCTCTGCCTTGAATCGTCTGTACTTTTCCTCCTGAGCCTTGGTAAGTGGCTGATAAAGCATCTTAAGCTCCAGCGCACGCTCCACATATGGTCCGTCTCCGAACCACAGAATGAGCTCATCGCAGGCATCTATACACTTATCGGCTTTTCCGGCCTTGTGGTATAGATATGCAAGCTCGTATGCCCACTCCTCAGTGTATTCTTCATCCTTGTACTCTTCAAGAATAGTGATAAGCTCATCAAATGAAGCTCCCTGCCCTTTTTTGATGGCATATCTTAATACATACTTCATATCATCATGAGGCGCTATCTCAACAAACTCATCATAATACTCTGTAGCAGCATCATAATCACCCATCTTGATGGCGACCTCAGCCAGTCTGTATATAATCATCCTGCCGATTGGTGAACGGTCATAGGCCATTAAAAGTATGTCCCTTGCATCCTGGTATCTTTCGGCCTTCTCGTAGATTTCGCCGATTTTAACGAGTGTATTTACATTTTTAATTTTGTTCCAATTTATGCTATCCGCAATCTCTGCTGCGCTCATATAGCCCTCCTCGGCGCTTAGGGCTTTTATCTGATCCAGCTTGAGATTGTATTCGTATTTATCCACTTATTTCACCTACTCGTATTTAAGCTTATTATTTTTGGTATCTACGCCTGTTGTCTTTGTATAATCCCTTGTGTCCTCAGGAAGCTTCTTTTTCCTGAGAGCATAATTAACAACTCTTTTCACAATATAGTATATCACAGCAAAGGTTGGAACACCAAGTAACATTCCAAGAAAACCAAACATTCCTCCGCCGATTAGTATGGCAAACATAACCCAGAAGGTCGAAAGACCGGTAGATGAGCCAAGTATCTTAGGCCCTATTATATTGCCATCCACCTGCTGCAGCACGACAATAAATATCAGAAGATAAAGCGCATGCCACGGACTCTGAATTACTACTATGAGTAACGATGGAATTGCACCGATAAACGGTCCGAATACCGGAATCACATTTGTGACGCCGATAATCACTGCAACGAGCACCGATGATGGAATCCTTAAAATCAGACATCCGAAATATGCAATCACACCTATAATCAGTGAATCTATAATCTTACCGCTTATGAAGCCTCCAAAAATCTCATTTGTCTTTCTGATCGTCTCAATGATGATATTGCCTGTCTTTGGCTTGCAGACAGCATATATTATCTTTTTGCTCTGTCCTGCGAGAGTCTCCTGAATACTCATCACATAGACCATCACGATTATTCCGATAATAAAATTAAATAAGCCTCTGACTACCGAAATCACACCGGTTGTAATCTGTGCAACATACTTCTGTGCCTCAGGAATCAGCTTTTCTGTGGCATAATCCTCAATGTAGTCGGTTGCATTCTGTAAACCTGTGCTCGCGAGCTCAGCAATTTTGCTGTCCCCGAAATTGCCGTTCTTTATCATGTTGATGAATGCCGCAACATCATTTGGCAGTGTCTTCATAAGTCCTGATATACTTGCTATGACAGAAGGCACAATAGCCGCAATGAGGAGCGAAATAATCGCTACCAGAATAATAACCGAGCCTGTGATTGCAAGAGCTCTTGAAACCTTTCGCAGCTTGCTTTCGCTTTTCATCTTTTTGGAAAGAAGCTTTTTAAAGCATCTTTCCAGCCACAGCATGACAGGATTCATCAGGTATGCAAGCACAAGTCCCATTATAATAGGCATTGCTGCCGCAAGCAGCTTGCTCCATATGCCTGCAAAGCCCTCAAATCTGTACAGTGCAAAGAAAAACAGTATACTGACTGCAAACGTGACAAATACCATGACACCTATTCTGATCAGATGTGGCCATTCCTCACGCCCCGGGTGCGAATTCTGCTTCGCACCCTTATCTGCATTTATCTCAATGTTTGATTTTTTACCAGCTTTTCCGGTTTCTTCCATCGGATTAAACTCTCCTTATTTACGATTATAGTTGATGAGACATCCCTTTAATATTATCTCTCTTTCATCATCTGTGAGCTCACCCATCTTCAGTGTAAATGGCTTTAATTCACCATCCTTGACAACATATGCCTCAAACTCCGTCTTTGCATCCTCGATTTCCTTCTTGATTCCCGGAAGGAAGATATAGTCGAGGTTGTGGAACGGAAGCTCTCCCTCATCGATGATGAATGGAAGCATTCCCCAGTTGATAAGGTTTGAACGGTATCTCTTTGTGGCATACTCGTTTGCGATATTTGCCCAGCCTCCGAGTACCTTCTGGCAGCTGGCAGCCTGCTCTCTTGCTGAGCCGTCACCCGGCTTAACAGCAAAAATTGTGCTTCCGAAGCCCATATTCTCATGGCTTGCCTCAGGGAATTTTTTCTTTACTACTCCCATGATTTCAGCAACCTCAGGAACAGCCTTTCCTGCGCACTCACCACTCTCTATAGCCTTCTGGGCCTTCTGGATTTCCTTTGCTCTGCCTACATACTCAGGATCCTTTCTTGAAAGTGCGAACTCTGCAAGTCCAAGAGGGTTTGAACGATATGAAGATGTCTCTCCTGAAGGAATGAGCTCATCTGTTGTAGTAACAGGATCATGAATCTCTGAAACCACCTTAAGGAGCATATTCTCAGGAAGCGCGCTCATTGCCGGCCAGTCCTTGATGTTTGGTCCGAACTGGATTTCAACTGAAGGATCTGCCACTCCATGGCTGTCAAATACACGGTTCTCATATATAGTCTTGTCAAAGAAATATTTTGGCTTTGTAAAGTTGACATCAATATCCGCTGCTGATGTAAGGAAGCCCTTGTTTGCTGCTGTTGCAGCGATTGAACGTGCATCCATGAGTGCCACTGAGCTGATCTGTCCGTTCTGTACCTTAGAACCCTCTCTGTTAGGGAAGTTTCTTGTTGAATGACGGATAGAGAATGCGTTGTTGGCAGGTGTATCTCCTGCACCAAAGCAAGGTCCGCAGAAAGCAGTCTTTACGATTGCACCTGTCTCAAGAAGCTTTGCTACAGCTCCGTTTTTCACAAGCTCCATGTATATTGGAGTAGATGCCGGGTAAACACTCAGTGTAAACTCGTCTGCTCCGATTGAATGTCCGTTTAATATGTCAGCCGCATCGCAGATATTCTCAAATCCACCGCCTGCACAGCCTGCGATGATTCCCTGGTCTACATACAGTTTTCCGTCTCTTACCTTACTCTTTAAATCAAGCTTCACCTTGCCGTCAAAGCTTACCTCAGCTCTCTTCTCACAGTCATCGAGAATATCCATGAGGTTTGCATTAAGCTCATCGATAGTATAGGTATTGCTTGGGTGGAATGGCATAGCTATCATTGGGCGGATCTGGCTTAAATCAATCTCAATAAATCTGTCGTAGTAAGCCACCTCACCCGGATTAAGTTCCTTGTGGTCCTCAGCCCTACCGTGAATCTCAAAGAATTCCTTAACCTGGTCATCTGTTCTCCAGATAGAAGAAAGACATGTAGTCTCTGTTGTCATAACATCGACACCTATACGGAAGTCAACGCTCAGATTAGACACACCCGGTCCTACAAACTCCATAACTTTGTTCTTTACGAAGCCGTTTCCGAATACCTCTCCGATAATTGCAAGTGCGACATCCTGTGGTCCAACGCCTTTGATTGGCTCTCCTGTCAGGTAAATACCTACTACCTCAGGCATGTCAATATCATATGTCTGTTCGAGAAGCTGCTTAACAAGCTCAGGTCCACCCTCGCCGACTGCCATAGTACCAAGTGCACCATAGCGTGTATGTGAATCAGAACCAAGTATCATCTTTCCGCCGCCGGCAAGCATCTCTCGTGCAAACTGATGGATAACTGCCTGATGAGGTGGTACATAGATTCCTCCGTACTTCTTTGCACATGTGAGACCAAACATGTGGTCATCCTCATTGATTGTTCCACCAACTGCACAAAGGCTGTTGTGACAGTTTGTAAGTACATACGGGATAGGGAATTTCTCAAGTCCTGAAGCTCGTGCTGTCTGGATGATACCTACAAATGTAATATCATGCGATGTAAGCTTATCAAACTTAATCTGAAGCTTGTCCATATTGCCGGATGTATTGTGCTCCTTTAAAATACCGTAAGCAATTGTCTCCTGCTTAGCTGTCTGTTTATCGATGTCCATGCCGGTCTTGCTTTTGACAGCTGCCTGAGCCTCCGGTCCATCAATTATTACTTCCTTACCGTTTAAAAGGTAAGCACCATTTTCATATAATTTCACTTATTCTACCTCCGTATGTGTATTTCAAAATTCTTTTATTTACTATTATATAATATTATAGGTAATTGTGGCAATAAATAAATCACCATCTACCTTAATTTCGAATTTTCCTCCCATCAAATGGGTCAGATTCTTTGCAATCGAAAGTCCAAGTCCACTTCCTTCAGTGGTTCTCGACCTCTCTCCCCTCACAAAACGCTCTGTCAGGTCTACATTTCCGTTGCTTACTATGTCAAGCTCGTTCTTAGACACATTCTTTATTGTAAAAACTGCCTTTTTATCTGCCTTTTCAAGTTCTACATACACTCTGGTATTTTCCAGTGCATATTTTGCGGCATTAGTATACAGATTTTCAATAGAGCGGTAAAGCTGACGCCCATCCGCATATATAAATATCTGTTCTGATGGAATTTTTGTAACTATTGTCAGATTTCTCGACTCAAAGCGCTCATTGAATTCACCTCCGGTCTGGTATAAAAGCTCAACCAGATCAAGCTTTTGCATATTGAGCTTCACATTTCCCGAGGTAATCTTTGATGTCTCTACCAGATCCTCTGTAAGCTGCTTTAAGCGCTGTGACTTTTCCTCCAGCACATGTATATAGTATTTGGCATTTTCATTTTCCAGATTTTCCCTCTTAAGCAGGTCAACATAGTTGACTATTGAAGTCAGAGGTGTCTTTATATCATGTGATACGTTTGTTATTAGGTCTGCCTTTAGTTTTTCATTTTTAAGACTCTCATTTACCGAGCTCATAAGACCCTGGCGTATATGGTTGACAGCCTCCGCCACCTTTTTCTGCTGCCCATGAAACTCATTGACATTGAGTGTAGTGTCAAGCGCTCCTTCCGAGATAGCTTCAAGTGCCTCCTGTATGCGCATTATCTCTTTGTTTTTTTGTGTGTGGATATCCTTTTTCTCAATAACTCTTTTCAAAAGCTCATAGCCCTTGTACATCAGGCTGTGTGTGTAAAGTATATTGCCTTTTATCTTCCTTACAATGCTCTGGTATAAAATAATAAAAGCCAGATCAAACAAAAAAGTAAATGTGCCGGCCGTCATAATGAGTGATGCATAGTCAAAATGCTGGTTTTTTACGCCTGAAATCACTTTTCCCATAAATACCATGAGCAGTGTAAATATCACCAGCATCACATCAGAGTATACCTTGTCAATCGGTAAATAGTATATTGTGTAATCATCCTCTGATTTTCTGCCGGCCACGTTTGCCATATATGCCAGGCTCACAAAGCTGCCTACCAGGCCCGCAAGCGATATTAGTGTATATATATCAATATTTCCATGCGCATCGTGCCTGAATGCATAGCCTGTGGCAAACACTCCTGTCACCATAAGTATCATGCATAGCTGATGTAAAACTATGACCGCTGCTTTTTTTCCTATCGTATACTGCTTCATTTGTTGTCCTCTATCTTATAGCCTACTCCCCAGACCACCTTCATATATCGCGGCTCTTTAGGATTTATCTCTATTTTTTCCCTGATATGTCTGATGTGCACAGCAACTGTATTGTCGGCGCCTATCGCCTCCTCGTTCCATATACTCTCATATATTTCGTTTATTGAGTAGACCTTTCCCTTGTTTTTAAGAAGTAAAAGCAGGATATTGTACTCAATCGGTGTGAGCTTTACCTCCTCACCATCCACAGTCACCTTTTTTAAATCATCATTTACCAAAAGGCCTCCGGCTTCATAAACCTTGTCTCCGGCTGCATCATTGCTTGACAGAGTGGTATATCTGCGAAGCTGTGACTTTACCCTTGCCACAAGCTCAAGCGGATTAAAAGGCTTTGTGACATAATCATCAGCCCCCACATTGAGGCCTAAAATCTTGTCAGCATCCTCTGTCTTTGCCGAGAGAATAATTATCGGCACCCTGCTTTCCTTTCGTATCTGCAGAGTAGCTCTTATTCCGTCGAGCTTTGGCATCATGACATCTATTATCATGAGGTCTATTTTTTTATTCTTCATAATTTCAACCGCCTGTATGCCGTCGTAAGCCTTCTCCACGTCGTAGCCCTCCTGCATCAGGTAAATCTCAATTGCCTCAACTATTTCCTTGTCGTCATCACAAACTAATATTGTCATATTATCCTCCTTCTATGAATTTTGAACAGAAACCTTCTCCTGCCGTTAGTCAGCTATATTTTATCAGATTATCCACTTTGTTTTTCTTAAAATCTGCTTAATATTACCCACTTTAAATATAAGCCAAAAAGCAGCCGTTCTGTTTTGAACTGCTGCTTTATATTACATAGGTGTGTTTCATTTCCCTTTATTTCCGGTGATGCTCTGCCACATTCTGTGGATACCGTCTGTGAGCTCCTTCCCTTCCTTTGTGTTGATAACAGGTGGATTGCCGGCTTTTCTGCTTATTGCCTTATAATCCTCATCAACAGACGATTTTGAGCCGGCAGCCTTGGCTTCATCCTTATCATTGCTATGATTTAATCCGGCATCAGGTGTATCGTCTGCAAGCTTCACTTCACCCACTACACCATCTCCCAGGTCCTCGCCCTCAGCAAGTCCCAGTTTTCTGATATAATCCATATTTACCTTGATTTCAGTCTGTCTGTTTGCATAGATGGACTTCTCTTCATTGTCAATAGTACGCTCCTCTACAGGTTTACCTGCATTTTTCTGACGTTCTATCTCCTTATTTCTGTCATCGATAATCTTAAGATACTTCTCCGTATCGGACAAATCCTGAAGCTGTCCCTTGAGCTCATACTGGTTAGTTTTAACTACCTTCTCCTGCTCTGCAATCTTATCCTTCATATTCTTGCACAGCTTTTCAAGTGACTCGTTGGTATCATTGATGATATCACGCACTCTTGAAAGCGCCTCATCCGTATAGATAACCGATGCTGCATACACATCCTCAGCCTTTCTGCTTGCATCCCAGACTATCTGATCCCCTTTCTTTCTGAACTCTCTCTCTGCGTGATTGCGACTCTGTTCAGTAAGCTCATACTCATCCTGTATTGCATATATACACTTATTCAGCTCAGCAAGTAAATCTATCATTTGCTGCTTGTTTATGATCACCCTGCTCGGCTCCGGCTTATACGGCTCCGCCTTTGAGAGCATGATATGAATTTCTCTTAGTACCTTTTCTGTTTTATCGTTCGCATTCATTTTCTATTTCCTCGGATTTAAATTAACATTATAACTATTCAGGGTGGTTATGAATACTCACCACTTACCCATATTTTATATGAAAATCCGCTTCTCGTAAATAGCCAAATGAATAATAGTAGTTACTATAATTAAATCAATCCCACTGCCGCATTTCTCAGTTCATCTGCCGCATGCTTTATCTCGGCAGCCTGCTCTTCGCTCACATTTCCGGGCTTTGTCCTTGAAATAAGTTTCTTCACATATGAAAGTGACGATTTCACACTCTTTTTCTGTGCGCTGTCCATAGCCTTTCTTTTTTCCTTGTCAGCCATGACATTTTCCACCTGTCGCACAAGCGTATCAGCCTCACTTCTTGCATCAATATAAGCCTTTCTTTGTCCGTCTGTTGCCTCATACTCCTGTGCCTCGCGGATTGCCTGCTCAATCTCAGAATCAGACAAATTTGAGCTTGCGGTAATCGTAATCTCCTGATGCTTTCCTGTGCCCAGGTCCTTTGCAGAAACCTGCACAATGCCGTTTGCATCTATATCAAACGTCACCTCTATCTGCGGCACACCTGCCGGAGCCGGCTTGATGCCCTTTAGCCTGAAGTTTCCAATCAGCTTATTGTCCCTTGCAAACTGCCTCTCACCCTGCAGTACCTTTATATCCACAGAGGTCTGGAAGCTTCCTGCAGTTGTAAAAATCTGGCTGTATCTCGTAGGAATAGTCGTATTTCTGTCAATAATTTTGGTTGAGACACCACCAACTGTCTCAATTCCGAGTGAAAGCGGTGTGACATCCATCAGTATAATCTCTGCCGCACTGCTGCCTGCGACAATTGCTCCACCGAGCTTGCCACCCTGTACTGCTGCACCGAGTGCCACGCACTCGTCAGGATTCAGGTTGTGTGAAGGCTCTTTTCCTGTAATTCTTCTGACCTCATCAACAACAGCCGGCACACGTGTCGAGCCTCCTACCAACAGCACCATTCCAAGCTCTGCTGCAGAAATCCCCGCATCTGAAAGTGCCTGATTTACCGGAATGGCCGTTCTCTCCACCAGATCCTTTGTTATCTCATTAAACTCAGCCCTTGTGAGGTTCATCTCCATGTGGACCGGCTGTCCCTTTACAGTAGTGATAAATGGCAGGTTTATAGTGGTTGAGGATGAAGATGAAAGCACCTTTTTTGCCTTCTCAGCCTCCTCCCTGACACGCTGCATAGCAGTATTATCCTTTCTCAGATCCACATTCTGCTGTCTGTAAAACTCTGTGACAAGATAATTCGTGATTCTCTCATCAAAATCATCTCCACCCAGATGATTATCACCGGCTGTGGCAAGCACCTCTATCAGATTGTCCCCTATTTCGATAACAGACACATCGAAGGTTCCTCCTCCGAGGTCGTAGACAAGAATTTTCTGCTGCTGTCCGTGGTCCAGTCCGTATGCGAGTGCCGCAGAGGTTGGCTCATTTATGATTCGAAGCACATTAAGCCCCGCAATCCTTCCTGCATCCTTAGTTGCCTGCCTCTGCGCATCCGAAAAATATGCAGGAACTGTGATTACAGCGTCTGTCACTGCCTCTCCAATATAGTCCTCTGCATCCTTTTTCAGCTTTCTGAGAATCATAGAAGAAATCTCAGGAGCTGAATACAGCTTTCCGTCCACCTTTGCCCTGAAATCGCTTCCCATCTGTCTCTTTATTGAGAAAAATGTCCTGTCCACATTGACTGCTGCCTGCCTCTTTGCAGCCTCGCCAACCAGTCGCTCTCCATTCTTTGTAAAAGCCACTACAGACGGAGTTGTTCTCTGACCCTCGCTGTTAGTTATGACTACCGGCTGATTGTTCTCCAATACTGCCACACAGCTGTTTGTTGTTCCTAAATCTATACCTATAACCTTACCCATGATTTTCCTCACTGTTTTTTATATTTAAGTCTCATAAATAATTGCTTTTTATGACTTACTATTTCATCCTAATACTACTTTAAGCTTCGAAAATTCACTCGTCAAGGCATGAGGCTGTTATTTCAGAGAATGTTTATATTTTTAATTTTTGTATAACAACATAACAACAAAGACACCGCCGAAGCAGTGCCTTTGTTGATTAGTTTATAGATTGGATTAAATGATAATTGAGGATTGCTTATTCACTTACTTTTTTCTTGAGTAATCCGAGTAATCCACATGCAATGAAGGCTCCGATTACTAATGCTACAAGATACATTAACGGATTTCCGATTGTAGGTACTACGAAGATTCCTCCGTGAGGTGCCATGAGTGTACATCCAAATGCCATTGAAAGTCCACCTGCCACTGCTGAACCAACTGCACATGCCGGAAGGACATGAAGCGGATCAGATGCTGCGAATGGGATTGCACCCTCTGTGATAAATGATAATCCCATGATAAAGTTCGTAGGTCCTGCCTTTCTCTCCTCTGCTGTGAACTTGTTCTTGAAGAAGATTGTTGCAAGAGCGATTGCGAGTGGTGGAACCATACCACCAATCATAACTGCTGCCATGATATTGTAGTTTCCGGCAGCGATTGAAGCTGTACCAAATACATAAGCGGCTTTGTTTACAGGGCCACCCATATCTATTGCCATCATTCCTCCGAGAAGTACTCCGAGAACTACTGCGCTTGCACCGTTAAGTCCATTAAGACCGTTGTTGATAGCTGTATTTAAAGCTCCGATTGGAGGCTCAACTACAAACTGCATTATAACGCCTATGAGGAATATACCAAGCAGCGGATAAAGAAGAACCGGCTTCACACCATCAAGACTCTCAGGAAGCTTAGAGAATATCTTCTTTAAGAGATTTACAATATATCCTGCAACGAAACCTGCAACCAGTGCTCCAAGGAAGCCTGATGTACCGTTTGCTGCGATTGAACCGCCTACGAAACCAACTGCAAGACCCGGACGGTCAGCAATACTCATAGCGATAAAGCCTGCAAGGATAGGAAGCATAAATCCAAATGCTGTTCCACCGATTCCCTTAAACAATGCTGCGCCCTGTGTAATAGTACCGAAATTTGCTCTCTGGTCAGCCGGCAGTGAATTAAGGTCAACACTGAATCCATCGATAAGGAACGCGATTGCGATAAGGATACCACCACCAACTACGAACGGAAGCATATGTGAAACACCGTTCATCAGATGCTTGTAAATCTGATGTCCAATGCTCTCCTTTCCACCAATAGATGAATGTGAAGCCTCTTTTTTACCTAATGCCTTAAATACAGGAGCATCACCGGCAGCAATTCTCTTTACGAGCTCCTCTGTCTTATTTATTCCGTCAGAAACCTGACACTCAATAACCTTCTTTCCGTCAAAACGGTCTGTAGGCACATTTGTATCACATGCAACGATAACACCGGTAGCCTTTGCAATCTCATCATCTGTGAGTACATTTTTAGCTCCGGCTGAGCCTCTTGTCTCAACCTTTACCTGATATCCCAGCTCCTTGGCCTTTTTCTCAATAGCCTCAGCAGCCATATAAGTATGGGCAATTCCTGTAGGACAGGCTGTAACTGCAACGATAAATACATCGTCCTTCTTCACCTCAACAGGTTCCTTTGCCTCCTTTGCAGCCTCCTTCTCATCCTTTGCCTTTTCAGCACTGTCGATGATATTTAAAAACTCATCTACTGAGCCGGCATTGATAAGAGAATTTGTAAACTGCTCGTCCATCAGCATAACAGAGAGCTTGCTGAGCACCTGAAGATGCACATTGTCCTCTGTGTTTGGTGCAGCGATAAGGAAAATAATCTTTGCAGGTGTACCGTCGAGTGATTCAAAGTCAACCCCATCCTTTACAACCATTGCTGCAAGACCTGCTTTAGTAACGGCATCAGACTTACAATGAGGAATTGCTATACCCATTCCAATTCCTGTTGTGCCTTCCTCCTCTCTTGCAAAAACGCCCTTGCGATACGTTTCAACATCGGCAATTTTGCCACTTTTTGCCATCAAATCAATACACTGATTCAATGCTTCGGTTTTTCCGGCAGGCGTACCATTTAAATTGATACTCTCAGCTGCCAATAAATCCCTGATTGTCATATATCATTCCTCCTAATATAATATATTAATTATTTATATCAACCTTTTGATACCGTTTGTTTAATTGGAAGCATTCTCCCATTTTTCTATAAGTGCCTCAACCTCAGGCTTTGTAGCAAGCTCCTCAGAAAATGCGCTTGCACTTCCTGTACATACACCATAAATAAATGCCTGCTTATAATCATTTGATTTAAGGTATCCGTAAACAAATCCGGCTACCATCGAATCACCTGCACCAACAGAGTTTTTGAGCTTTCCCTTAGGAGCCTTAGCCTTAAACTCCTGTCCGTTCTCAGTCACAAGCACTGCTCCGTCACCTGCCATAGAAACAAGCACGTTTCTTGCGCCCTGCTCCTGAAGCTTCTTTGCATACTTTATCACATCGTCCTTGTCTGTAATCTCAACCCCGAATATCTCACCGAGCTCATGATTGTTTGGCTTTATGAGGAATGGCTTATACGCAAGCACATTTGTGAGCAGATTTCTCGTCGCATCAACCACGATATTTATTCCGCGGCCCTCAAGATGCTTCATGATATCCATATACATTGATGAAGGCATCACATCAGGAATACTTCCTGCGAGCACAAGCACATCAGACTCCTTTAAGCAGTCAAGCTTCTCATAAAGTTTTTTAATGTTGTCCTCAGTGATTACCGGTCCCTGACCATTAATCTCGGATTCCTCATTTGAGCGAAGCTTCACGTTAATACGTGAAATACCATCCTCCACCTCTATAAAATCAGTATTAACGCCTTTTTTTCCTAGAAGTCTTTTAATTTCATTTCCTGTAAAACCCGCTGTAAAACCAAGTGAAGTATTGCTCATTCCAAGATTCTTAAGAACCATGGAAACATTGATGCCCTTACCACCTGCAAAAATCTTCTCTCCAGTCGTTCTATTGACCACTCCTGTCTTAAAATCTGTTACATCAACTATATAATCTAGTGATGGATTAAAAGTAACCGTATAAATCATGTTAGACCTCCTTAATATTTTTGTATTTCTTATAGTTGTCATTGCTTAGTGCATTTGTAATAATTACAGCATCCTCAAAATCAGCAAACTTGATACTTGATACCTGTGAAAACTTACTGTCATCCGCAAGAATGTATTTCTCCTTGCTATTCTCCATGGATTTCTTTTTAATCATGGCCTCCTTTATCTCCGGAGTCGTAAATCCATTCTTCACAGTAATTCCGTTGGTTCCCCAGAAGCCCTTCGTAAAATTGTATTTATCGAGCGTCACAACGGCCTCATCTCCGACAATAGCCTCAGTAGTAGACTTGAACTCGCCACCCAGAATATATACTGTATATCCCCTATCGGAAATTCTCTTGGCATTAGTCAGAGAGTTTGTAACAAAAACCACATTCTTTGCAGTAATATAATCAATCATGACTGCCGTTGTAGTACCGGCATCTATATAAATAAAATCATTATCCACAATAAGTGATGCCGCATATCTGGCAATCTGTTCCTTTTCGCTGCGATTCTGCTTAAGCCTGTTGATAACCTTCTCATCCTGAGTATGGATATTCGTATTATTTGCAATCGCACCACCATGTACCTTGGTGAGATACCCCTTCTTGTCCATTGCAACCAGATCACGCCTGATTGTTGACTCGGATGTATCAAGCTCATCCATAAGCTGCTGAACAGTCACACTTCCCATCGAATCTAATATATCGAGTATTTTTTTGCATCTATCTTCCGCCAGCATCTAATCACCCCTGTTTTCAAATTGCTCAAAGACTATCATTTAATCTTTTATATTCAATTATTTTCCTTTTTTATTAAAATCAATAATCATCTAACTTGTAGTATTATTATATTTTCAAAATCAGTCATTGTCAATCATAATCAGTTATTTATATTCACAAATAATCACCATGAAAATTGTTAAAATTATATAAGGTCAAATTTCAAATTGTGTAATATATGCAAAAGTAATATTCTAATTTTGTGCAGAATATACTACATAAATCTTTATTACTTGCCTAATTGCTAATTTTAGTATCTTTTCTATTACTAGTTTATAATCTAAAATATAGTTCAAATTAACTAATTTTAGTTTAGTCACTATCAAATTTGACTGTTTTTGACTGTTTTGAATCTAAATGCATTGTAATTCATAATTCATCATGCTAGAATATGTTCATTATGGTACATATTTTATGATTAAAGGGTCAAAAGGTATCATCAATGAGTTTATATTTTGTTATTTCACACCATTTTAAATAATTTATGTACCATCACAGCTACAATACTTTAAGTTAAAAAGGAGGATTTCACATGAAACAGCTTAATTGGGCAACACTCGGCTGCGGCGTAATAGCTAATGAGCTCGCGCATGCTCTCTCAAAGGAAGGACGCACTCTTTATTCAGTTGCCAACAGAACTCATGAAAAGGCCGTAGCTTTTGCACAAAAATATGGCATTTCAAAGGTATATGACAACATTGATGACGTCTTTTATGATCCTGATGTGGATATCATTTACATCTCCACTCCACACAATACTCACATCAATTATCTAAGAAAAGCCCTTTCTAATGGAAAGCATGTACTCTGTGAAAAATCTATTACTTTAAATATCGCAGAGCTCGATGAAGCCGTCTCACTGGCCAAAGAAAATAACGTTATTCTTGCTGAAGCCATGACTATATATCATATGCCTGTTTATAAAAAGCTAAACGAAATAATTGCAAGTGGACAACTCGGCAGGCTAAATTTAATTCAGGTCAATTTTGGAAGCTACAAGGATTACAATATGACAAACCGATTTTTCAGTCGTAAGCTTGCCGGAGGAGCATTGCTTGATATTGGAGTTTACTCACTTTCTCTTATCCGCTGGTTCTTCAAGGAAACACCAACACAAGTATCGTCACAGGTTAAATATGCACCAACCGGTGTTGATGAACAGGCAGGTATTCTGCTTATGAACGATGCTGCCGAGATGGCAACTGTCACATTATCTCTACATTCCAAGCAGCCCAAACGCGCTACACTATCTTTTGACAAAGCATATGTGGAAATCTTTGAGTATCCAAGAGGAATGGAGGCAACTATTACATACACAGAGGATGGTCATAAAGAAGTAATTGATGCAGGTGATACATCAGATGCACTGTATTACGAAGTATGTGATATGGAAAAAGCTGTAAGCTCAGCATCATCCGATGAAATAGAAAACCTCATTCACAGTCAGTATACATATGATGTCATGAAAATCATGTCTGATATAAGAACCGAATGGGATATGAAATATCCAGAAGAGGAATAATAATAATACAACAACTATTCAAAAAAGGATAAGAGTTGTTAAAAAAGAGAAATATAATTCTGTTTATCAGGCTTATATTTCTCTTTATTAATTTAGTGTAGCATCCTGAAAAGTAATATAGAAAATCTAAAAATAACGAAATCTTTGCAACACATATTACGTATATCAAATAAAATTCACAATATATTTTATTTGCAAATTATATAAAATAAAGACCACATCATAAACTGATGCAGTCCTTTTAAGAGAGGTGACAGCCGGATTTGAACCGGCGATGACGGTGTTGCAGACCGGGGCCTTACCACTTGGCTATGTCACCATATATTATACTAAAAAACTCCCCGAGTAGGGCTCGAACCTACAACAACTCGGTTAACAGCCGAGTGCT
>ENA-OZAJ01000311-OZAJ01000311.1-human-gut-metagenome-genome-assembly--contig:-NODE-311-length-26852-cov-9.768407_pt1 | contig 26852 bp, 29 predicted proteins | sample MGYA00243301_ERZ653499 | MGnify/ENA primary metagenome ERZ653499 (study PRJEB26926, sample SAMN06165039) | human gut metagenome | biome: ENVO:00009003; feature: ENVO:2100002; material: ENVO:00002003... | reverse complement strand
CGAGATGTAGCTCCGTCTCGTGGGCTCGGAGATGTGTATAAGAGACAGGTAAAGACATTTGCAGAGATTACGAAACTTGAGAAGAACGGTATGTTCGTTTACGAGTCTGTACCGGGAAGTACGGTTGAAAATTTTAAAGAGACCGATGCTGAGGTTACTTTTACAGTATCTGCACCGGAGGATGTACAGTTCACACTGGAACTGGAGCCGGAGAGTGAGTATGAAGTACTGATCGATGGGGAGTCTGCAGGAAAGATGAATACAAATTTGAGCGGAAAGCTCAGTGTAAGTGTAGAACTTTCAGCAGATCAGAGTGCAGCGATCAAAGTAGTAAAGTGCTGATCTGCTGATCCGTACAGTGTTGGGAGAAGCTAGATGGCAAAAGGAAAGAAAAGTATATTTTTCTGTCAGAATTGCGGGCATGAAGAAGCAAAATGGCTTGGTCAATGCCCTGCATGTAAAGAGTGGAATACATTTGTAGAAGAGCGGATAGACAGTGGGATCACAAAGGGAACGACCGTTGCAGCGAGAGCAGTTCACGAGGCAAAGGTCGTTCCTTTGACCGAAGTGACCGCAGATGATGATACACGGAGTGAGACCGGGATCAAAGAGCTGGACCGGGTTCTCGGAGGCGGGATTGTACCGGGATCACTGGTACTGGTCGGAGGCGATCCGGGAATTGGAAAGTCAACACTTTTATTACAGGTATGTCAAAGAATGGCACAGATGAAAAAGATCCTGTATATTTCCGGAGAGGAGTCGCAGGCACAGATTAAGCTGCGTGCGAACCGGATGGGAAATTTTACGTCTAGTCTTCTGCTGCTTTGCGAGACAAACCTGGGGATCATCCGCAGTGTGATAGAAAAAGAGCGGCCGGAACTGGTCATTATTGACTCTATTCAGACAATGTACAGTGAGGATGTGACTTCGGCACCGGGAAGTGTTTCCCAGGTGCGGGAGTCAACCAATGTTTTTATGCAGTTGGCGAAAGGACTGTGCATTCCAATTTTTATTGTCGGACATGTAACGAAAGAGGGAACGGTAGCAGGTCCGCGGGTATTGGAGCATATGGTAGATACAGTACTTTATTTTGAAGGAGACCGGCATGCGTCTTACCGGATATTGAGAGCTGTGAAGAACCGTTTTGGCTCGACGAATGAGATTGGTGTCTTTGAAATGCGGCAGAGTGGGCTGGTGGAAGTGGAAAATCCATCGGAGTATATGCTCAGTGGGAAACCGGAGAATGCTTCCGGGTCCGTTGTTGCATGCTCCATGGAAGGAACAAGACCGATCCTTTTGGAAATACAGGCACTGGTCTGCAGAACAAATTTCGGAATGCCGAGAAGAACAGCAGCAGGAACCGATTATAACCGGGTCAACCTTCTGATGGCAGTGCTTGAAAAGAGGTTGGGAATGTCACTTGGAAACTGCGATGCATATGTGAATATTGCAGGCGGTATCAAGATGAACGAGCCGGCGATCGATCTTGGGATTGTGATGGCACTGGTGTCCAGTTATCGAAACCGTCCCATTGATGAGAAGACGATTGTCTTTGGAGAGGTTGGTTTAAGTGGAGAAGTACGTGCTGTGAATATGCCGGAACAGCGTGTGGCAGAGGCGAAGAAGCTTGGGTTTGAGACATGTATCTTGCCCGAAATTTCACTGAAGATGGTAAAGGAAATTCAGGGAATACGGCTTGTTGGTGTGAAGACTGTGAATGAAGCAGTTGGAATCATATGATGATTAAATGTGCAGAAATTGTAAAAAAGACAGTTTCTGCATTTTTTATTTATATGAACAGTATATAACAGTTGACAACAGTTTAACACTGTTATATACTGTTTGCATAAAGGAGGCAGGTCATGAAGATTATAATTAACCATTCATCTATGGTGCCGATCTACGAGCAGATCATGGAGCAGATCAAAGCACAGGTCATTTCCGGTGAATTAAAGGAAGGTGATCTTCTTCCATCTGTAAGGGCGATGGCAAAAGAGTTGAAGATCAGTGCATTGACGGTGAAAAAGGCGTATGACAACCTGGAAGAAAAAGGAATGACGAGAACCGTGCATGGGAAAGGCACGTATGTGACAGCTTCGAATAAGGAACTTATGCTGGAAGAACGTCGCAGAGAAGTAGAAGCGGATCTCGAAGCTGCAGTGATGAAAGGCAGAAGGAACGGAATGACAGATGAGGAACTGAAGGAATTATTTGAGCTGATCATGGAGGAGTAGTTATGTTATCAATAGAAAATTTCAGGAAGCGGTATGATGATTTTGAATTGGACTGTACCATGAGCGTTGAACCGGGACAGATCACAGGAATCGTCGGGGCAAATGGAGCAGGAAAGAGTACGCTTTTTAAAGCAATTTTAGGACTGGTAAAGGGAGATTCCGGTCGGATTACACTTTTTGGAAAAGAACCACAGCAACTGACGAGAGAGGATAAAGAGAAGATTGGAGTAGCATTTACAAATGCAGGATTCAATGAATATTTAAGAATTAAAGATATTGTTCCGGTTTTGAGCAATGTATATCCATCTTTTGAAAAAGAAAAGTTTCTCGGATCATGCAAAAAATTGAACCTTCCACTTGATAAGAAGTTAAAAGAATTTTCTACCGGAATGAAGGCAAAGCTGAATGTACTGATCGCAGTGTCACACCAGGCTCCTTTCCTGATACTTGACGAACCGACGGCAGGTCTTGATGTGACAGCACGGGAGCAGGTACTGGATCTGCTGCGGGAGTATATGACCGAAGTGGATGGAAGCAGTATAGCGATCAGTTCCCATATTTCTTCAGATCTGGAAGGCCTGTGTGATGATATTTATATGATCCACGAGGGTAAGATCATCCTGCATGAAACGATGGATACGATCCTGAATGATTATGGAGTGATTAAAGTGACGGAGGAACAGTGGAAAAAACTGGACAAATCTTACTTATTAAAAAAGAAAAAAGAAAGTTATGGATATGCCTGTCTGACAAAAGAAAAGAGATATTATATGGAAAATCATCCGGGTGTTGCAGTTGAAAATGGCAGCCTGGATGAAGTGATCGTTATGATGATTCAGGGGGAAACGGTATGAGAATAGAAAAGGGATTGTTATTAAAAGATTGGGGACTTTTAAAAAGTCAGGGAAAAGGGATTATTTATGTGATGATCGGAGGAGCAGCCTTAATGGTTGGAGCCTTGAATAATTCAGTGATAGACCGGGAAGAAAGTGCAGCGTGTTTTGGAATATATATTACTGTCACGATGGCAATTTATGTTGCAAATATGCTTGCATATGATGAAATGGATCATGGGTTTCAGTATCTTTTTTCGTTGCCGGTCACGAAAAAGGATTATGTCAGAGAAAAATATATTTTCAGCATTTCTCTGGACGCAGCAGTCTGGTTACTTGGTCTGACAATAACAACCGTAGTTTCAATGATAGGAAATTACGGAACGGATCTGAAAAAATTGGTAATGATAATGACCTGGGGGATAATAGCAGGAGTCGCTCTTATTGCATTGAACATACCGGTACGATTAAAATTTGACGGTGAAAAAGGAAGAATTATGATAGCGGTAATTGTATTGTTTCTTGGGGGAGCAGGAGTGTTGACAGGAAAGATGTGTGGAAGACTGGGCGTGAATCCAACAGGGATATTTCAAAAAATTGTTTCACTGAGTGCAGGACAACTGCTTGGAGCAGGAATGGTGATACTCGTTATCGGTCTGACTGTTTCGTATCAATGCAGCATAAAAATACTGGAGAAGAAAGAATATTGAAAGTAGAGTAAAGGGACAAAAAGCCGTTACATGGGAAATTTTCTATGTGGCGGCTTAGTTTTTGGATTTGCTTAAGTATTTAACTAAAAATTGTGCAAAAAGTATTAAAAAAATGTGAAATAAGAAGTTTAAAGGTTGACTTATAAGTAGAATTATACTATATTTTCGATTAGTTAATTAACTAACTAATGGAAGGAGAGTATTTATGTCGTGTAAAGGACAGGAGATGCCGACACTTGGGATTCTTGGGATGACAGCCCATAAGATCGGAAAGCTGGCACAGACTATGTATGCTGAATATGATCTGAATAAAAGTCAGTCAATGATTTTATTTCAGCTTCACAGAGATGGAAGAATATCACAGAAAGAACTGGCACAGAAGCTGAATGTAAGTGCACCTTCGATCACATCGATGATCCAGAAGATGGAGAAGTCGGGATATATCGTGAGGAATGTTGATGAAAAAGATCAGAGAATGATGCGGCTGGATCTGACAGAGAAAGGGCAGGCATGTATTGAGCATGTAAAAGCGATTACAGAAAAGATGGATGAAATTGCTTTTACAGGGATCAGTCCAGAGGAAAAAATGCTTCTGAGAAGAATTTTATTTCAGATTTGTGAAAATGTAGAAAAGGAAAGGAACAGATAAAATGAAGAATTTATTCAAATACGCTGCATCGTACTGGAAAGCGATGATAGCAATCATATTAATTCTCTTCGTTCAGGCTTACTGTGATCTGTCTTTACCTGCATATACTTCCGACATTGTCAATGTTGGAATCCAGCAGGGTGGTATTGAAGATGAGATACCGGAGCAGATCGCCCGGGAAGAGATGGATAAATTATTACTTTTTGTATCAGAAGAAGACGGGCAGAAAGTAATGGATGCTTATGAGGAAGATACGGAATCTTATGAAAAAGATGCGTATGTCCTGAAAGAATCCGTATCCGGGGATGAGGAACAGATGAAGGAACTTCAGGATATTCTGAAGCTCCCGATGATGATGACGGCCGGTTTTGAGTCCGGCAGTGATATGACGAAAGAAGTTGAGTCTCAGTTAAAGTCAAGTCTTCCGGATGGGACGGTTTCAGAGGATACAACCATTTTTGATATTATGAAGATGCTTCCGGGAGAACAGAGAACTGTCATGGTGGAAAAGATGGGAGAACAGATGGATGATCTTCCGGATACGATTCTGGATCAGGCAGCGGTCAGCTATTGCAAATCGGTCTATCAGGATCTGGGCATGGACATGGAAAAGATTCAGACAGGATATCTTGTAAAGACCGGGGGAATGATGATTGCACTGGCATTCCTCGGAATGGCAGCAAGTGTACTGGTCGGATTCCTGGCTTCAAGAGTAGGTGCGTCAGCAGGACGTGACTTAAGAGGCAGAGTATTCCATAAGGTTGTGGGCTTTTCCAATCATGAGTTCAACCAGTTTTCAACAGCCTCACTGATTACGAGGAGTACGAATGATATCCAGCAGATCCAGATGTTGATTGTTATGCTTTTGAGAATGGTACTTTATGCACCAATCCTGGCGATCGGAGGAGTATTCCAGGTAATGAAGACAAATGTGTCGATGTCCTGGATCATCGGACTTGCGGTGATCATCATTGCATGTATGGTATTATTACTCTTTGTTGTGGCAATGCCGAAATTTAAGATGCTTCAGAAGCTTGTGGATAAGCTGAACCTTGTGACCAGAGAAATTCTGACAGGACTGTCGGTTATCCGTGCATTTAGTACAGAAAAGCATGAAGAGAAACGATTTGATGACGCAAATGTAGAACTGACAAAGACGAATCTTTTTGTCAATCGTGCGATGACATTTATGATGCCGGTAATGATGCTGGTCATGAACGGAGTCTCTGTTCTGATTGTATGGACCGGAGCACATGGAATCAGCGATGGTCAGATGCAGGTGGGAGATATGATGGCGTTTATTCAGTATACCATGCAGATCATCATGGGATTCCTGATGCTTTGCATGATCTCGATCATGCTTCCGCGTGCGGCTGTAGCGGCTGACCGTGTGGAAGAAGTGCTGAAGAGTGAGACGATCATCTGTGATCCGGAACAGCCGGAAGTACTGCCGGAGCAGGGAGAAGGAGTTCTTTCCTTTGATCATGTATCATTTAAATATCCGGGAGCGGACGAAGATGTGCTGCAGGATATCACATTTACAGCTCGGCCGGGACAGACCACGGCGATTATTGGAAGTACAGGAAGTGGAAAATCAACACTGGTCAATTTGATCCCACGGTTTTATGATGTGACAGAAGGAAAGATCACGCTGGATGGAATTGATATCCGTGACATAAAGCAGCATGATCTCAGAGAAAAGCTGGGATATGTTCCGCAGAAAGGAGTCCTGTTCTCAGGAAATATTGCTTCTAATATCATGTTCGGAAATCAGGATGGAACAGAAGCGGAAATGAAAGAAGCGGCAGAGATCGCACAGGCTACAGAATTTATCGAGACTAAACCGGAAGGCTATGAAAGTCCGATCGCTCAGGGCGGTTCCAATGTATCCGGTGGTCAGAAGCAGAGACTTTCGATTGCAAGAGCGATTGCAAAGCATCCACAGGTATTTATTTTTGATGACAGTTTTTCGGCTCTTGACTATAAGACGGATGTGACATTGCGTCATGCCCTTGCAGAGAAGACGAGGGAAAGTACAGTTTTGATCGTAGCACAGAGAATCAGTACCATTCTGCATGCAGAGCAGATCCTTGTCCTGGATGATGGAAAGATTGTCGGAAAAGGTACACATGCAGAACTGCTGAAAAATTGTGAAGTATATCGGGAAATCGCAGAGTCCCAGCTTTCCAGGGCAGAACTGGAATCTGCCGTTCAGACAGATGGAAAGGAGGAGAAGATCCATGGCTAGAAGAGGTAGAATGGGGCGAGGTGTTGCACCGACCGAAAAGGCAAAAGATTTCAAAGGAACAATGAAAAAGCTGATCCGCTATATGGCTTCATTTAAAATACAGATTTTTTTCGTAGCAGTCTTTGCAATTTGCGGAACGATTTTTAATATTGCCGGACCAAAGATTCTCGGAAAGGCGACAACAGAAATCTTCAATGGTCTTGTCAGTAAGGTTTCAGGCGGATCAGGCATGGATTTTGGAAAAATCGGAACGATTCTGGCGACAGCATTGAGTCTGTATCTGATCAGTGCAGCGTGCAGCCTGATCCAGGGATTCCTGATGACAGGTGTATCGCAGAAGACAACTTATAAATTAAGAAAAGAAATCTCACAGAAGATCAACCGGATGCCGATGAATTATTTCGATACGAAACCGGTCGGAGAAGTTCTTTCAAGAGTGACAAATGATGTGGATACTCTCGGACAGAGTCTGAACCAGAGTGCAACTCAGTTGATCACATCGGTCACAACCATCATCGGTGTGCTGGTGATGATGCTTTCCATCAGTCCGCTGATGACACTGGTAGCACTGCTGATTCTTCCATTGTCCATGCTGCTGTTGTCATTTGTAATGAAACATTCACAGAAATATTTCGTAGGACAGCAGGAATATCTTGGAAATGTCAACGGACAGGTAGAGGAAATCTACAGCGGACATAATATCATCAAGGCATTTAATAAAGAAGAAGCGGTGATCAGAGAATTTAATGAGACCAACGGAAAGCTTTATGATTCTGCGTGGAAATCTCAGTTTTTCTCAGGAATGATGATGCCGGTCATGCAGTTTATCGGCAATCTTGGTTATGTAGGTGTGGCAGTCCTTGGAGGATTCCTGACGATCAAAAATGTGATCGAGGTCGGAGATATTCAGTCATTTATTCAGTATGTCCGTAATTTCACCCAGCCGATCCAGCAGATGGCACAGGTAGCAAATATGTTGCAGTCTACGGCAGCAGCATCCGAGAGGGTTTTTGAATTTCTTGAAGAAAAAGAAGAAGATCAGACAGTGGAACATCCTGTGTCCGTAGAAAATCTGAAAGGAAATGTAGAGTTTGACCATGTTCATTTCGGATATAACCCGGATAAGATCATCATCAATGATTTTTCTGCGAAAGTAAAAGAAGGACAGAAGATTGCGATCGTTGGTCCGACCGGAGCAGGAAAGACGACAATGATCAAGCTGCTAATGAGATTTTATGATGTAAATGATGGTTCGATAAAAATAGATGGACACGATATCCGGGATTTCAACCGCAGTGAATTAAGAGAAATGTTCGGAATGGTGCTTCAGGATACATGGCTGTTCCATGGCTCCATCCGTGAAAATATCCGTTATGGTAAACTGGATGCTACAGATGAAGAAGTGATCCAGGCTGCAAAGGCAGCACATGTGCATCGATTTGTAAAGACACTTCCAGGTGGATATGATATGGAACTGAACGAAGAAGCAAGCAACGTTTCCCAGGGACAGAAGCAGCTTCTGACGATTGCACGTGCAATCCTTGCAGATCCAAAGATCCTGATCCTGGATGAGGCGACAAGCTCTGTCGATACAAGAACAGAAGTACTGATTCAGAAAGCGATGGATAATCTGATGAAGGGAAGAACGAGCTTTGTGATCGCACACCGTCTGTCTACGATCCGTGATGCGGATCTGATTCTTGTTATGAAAGACGGAGATATCGTGGAGCAGGGAAATCATGAAGAACTTCTTGCAAAGGGTGGATTTTATGCAGATCTTTATAATTCCCAGTTTGAAAATGCCGGAGAATGTGCATAAAGATCAGATCAGTCTTGAGATGTAATGAGGGATAGTGATAAAATCTATCAGTAATGCAAGAGATACATTGGTAACTATTGACAGAAAAAAGATTAAGATTTAAACTTATAACAGTGTTACATGACACTGTTATAAGCTAGGAGGAGTCAGTGGCTAAGCAGGTAGAAGGTATTTCAGAAAAAGTAGAATTATGTGCAAAGAAAGAGTTCCTTGAAAAAGGCTATGTAGATGCATCACTGCGGACGATTGCTGCGGAGGCGGGAACGACGACCGGAACGATCTATTCCCGATATGGTGGAAAAGAAGGACTTTTTTCAGCAATCGTAGAACCGGTGGCAAAAGAGTTTACAGGGATATTTATCGGAGTTCAGGAAAAATTTCATGCGATAGAATCGGATCGGCAGGCAGTGAGTCTGGATGATTATGCGGAAGACGGAATGAAGCAGCTTGTGAAGTATATGTACGCTCATCTGGAAGAATTTCAGATCCTGGTGAAAAGCTCTTATGGTACAAGATTTCAGGATTTTGTGGAACATCTTGTAGAACTTGAGACAGATTATACTTATAAGTTCATGGAGGCGATCGGTCTGAGATTTAAGGATGGAAAGCCACTGACAAAGAATTTCATGCACATAATGAATAAAGCACTTTTTGAGAGCTTTTTTGAAGTGATCCGGCATGATATGTCAGAAGAGGAAGCATGGGAATATATAGAAATGCTTGAAAAGTATCACAGTGCCGGATGGAATATTATCTACGGAGAATGCTGTTCAATCAATGACTGATAACGCGATGAATGAAAAGGAAAATTTCATCGCGTTTTCCTTTTGATGCTGGTTAGTTGGAACTTATAAAAGTTCTAAAGGGCTAATTAATAATAAAAATGTCAAGGAGGGTTAGCAATGGCTAAACAAAAAGAAAAAAAGCAGACACCGGTCAGCCGGCTGATGGAGTATGCCGGAAGTTTTCAATACCTGGCAGTTGCGTCCTGGGTTCTTGCGGCTGTCAGTGCCTTTGTGGCACTTGTTCCGTTCTATTTTATCTGGCGGCTGATAAAAGAGGTGTTACGGGTTGCACCGGATTATGGTGCGGCACAGAATCTGTCTACCTATGGCTGGAGTGCAGTCGGTTTTGCAATCCTGTCTATGCTGATCTATATCGGGGCATTGATCTGTTCTCATTTGGCAGCATTCCGAGTGCAGGCAAATATGAGGTCAAGACTGATGCGACATATCTTATCTCTGCCGATTGGATTTATGGATGATGAGGGAAGTGGAAAGATCCGAAAGATTGTAAATGAGTCCAGTGCAGCGACAGAAACTTATCTTGCACATCAGTTGCCGGATAAATATGTAGCAACGGCAACCCCGGTCGGCCTGGCGGCACTTCTGCTGGTTTTTGACTGGAAACTGGGGCTTTTATGTCTTATCCCGGTTGTTGTAGCTTTCCTGGTCATGGGTGCCATGATGGGAGAGAACATGAAGAAAAAAATGGAAGAATATCAGAATGCACTGGAAGAAATGTCCGGCGAGGCAGTGGAATATGTCAGAGGGATTCCGGTTGTAAAAACATTTGGACAGTCGGTCTTTTCTTTTAAAAGATTCAGGGATTCAATCAAAAAATATGAAAAATGGACGATTTCCTATACAAAAGATTTAAGACTTCCAATGATGGGATATACGGTTGCAATTAATTCAGTTTTCGCAATTCTGATCGCAGCGGTTTATCTGCTGGGCGGAGTGAAAAGCGGAACTGCAGATCCTGAGTTTTTATTAAACCTGTTATTCTATATTATTATCACCCCGATCATTACCGTTACATTGACAAAGATGATGTATGCAGGTGAGAATACAATGGTTGTGGAAGATGCACTTGCAAGAATTGACAATATTATAGAAAGAAAACCATTGCCGCAGGCAGCAGAGGAAAAGAGTCCCGAAGATGTTTCTATCGAGTTTGAACATGTATCTTTCCGGTATGACGGGGCAGAAAAAGATGCCCTGCACGATATCAGTCTTCAGATCCGTCCGGGAGAGCATATCGCTTTTGTCGGACCATCCGGTGGAGGAAAGACAACGCTGGCGAGACTGGTTGCAAGGTTTGCAGATGCGTCTCAGGGTGAGATCAGGATTGGCGGAGCAAATGTAAAGGAAATCCACCAGAAAGCTCTGATGGATATGGTATCATTTGTATTTCAGGACAGCCGGCTTCTGAAAATGTCTATTTACGAAAATGTACGCATGGGAAAGAAAAATGCCACCCGTGAAGAGGTGGTGAAGGCATTAAAGAATGCTCAATGTGAGGATATCATAGCGAAACTTCCGGACGGGATTGACACAGTGATCGGCTCAAAAGGTACGTATCTGTCAGGCGGAGAAGCTCAGCGGATTTCAATCGCAAGAGCGATGATCAAAAATGCTCCGATTCTGATCCTGGATGAAGCAACGGCGTCGTTCCCATTAGCACAACCGCTGAAAAGCCTTGAAATATGGGCATTTTTCAAAAATCTAAAGACAATTAAACAGCTCTATAATCACGCTTAAAGCGCCTTTCTTTTGTACATTCGTAACGGGAAGGCGTTTTTTGTTGCCATTTTTCAAATTAGGAAATTCAGTCATAGTCAAAACCGGCTATGGCTTTTTTTATAAATAAATACGGAAGGAGAATAACATGGAGCTAAACGAAATGGAAAAAAAGCTGCTCTTTCAGGTCGAGGGTGATTATCAGTCAAAGGTTCTGAATGAGCTTTATATGACCGTGCGCTACTCAAACAATTCCGAACAGCGGGAGGCAGCGCAAAGTCTTATGGCAAAGCTGCGTGTCTTGTCGGATGCGGAGTGTATGGATTTGGTAAAGGACATTCAGAAGAATTACCGGCTGCCGCATCCTCCCCGGACCATTGGGGAAAGGATTGCCGAGGCCAGGCAGCAGTCCGGTGCAGAGAAATTAAAGGGACATGACATCATGGGGTTGGAACGATTTGACCCGGAGGTAAAGCACATGATCGTCTTTGATGTGCTGTCCTATGATTCCCCTGTCGGCGATAAGGGAGACCGGATGCGCCTGTTTCTTACCGAGGCCGCCTACCGGAAATTCTTAGACAGTCAGGAACGAGGCGAAGTGAAATTGAAAAACCATGCGAAGGTCTCAGGCGGCCATCTTCACTATGACCGCAGGGACCGCGTCTTGTAACGGAATAATCGAAGAAAGGAGGCTGTGAAATGGCTGTATTCCGTGTAGAGAAAACGAAGGACTTTACGATTATGAGTAATCACCATCTGCGTAATACGGAATTGTCCTTAAAGGCAAAGGGGCTTTTATCGCTCATGCTGTCGCTGCCGGAAGATTGGGACTATACCACAAAGGGACTCGCCCATATCTGTAAGGACGGTGTAGATTCTATCACTACTGCCCTGAAGGAGCTGGAGCGGCATGGGTATCTCACCAGACAGCGCCTCCGGTATGAGAATGGGCAGCTCGGCGATATTGAGTACACGATCCATGAAAAGCCTGTAACCCCTGAAAAACAAGAGGTTTCACCTAAACGGGAAAATCCAAGACAGGTAAATCCAAGACAGGCAAAACCTGAACAGGCGGAACCTGAACAGGAAAAACCCTCACAATTAAATACTAATTCATCAAGAACTAAAAAATCAAAAACAGATATATCAAGGACGTATCAATCAATCTATCCGGCAGCGCCGGAAACAGAAAGCCGTCCTGATTGGATGGATAGGATTGATCTTGTAAACGCATACCGTGAAATTATTAAAGCGAATGTTGAGTATGACATTATGACGGAGCGGTATGGAGCGGAACGAATGGACGAGGCTGTGGAGCTTATGCTTGAAGTAGTCTTATCGAAACGTCCCTATATCCGTATTGCCGGTGATGACTTTCCACGGGAGGTTGTAAAGAGCAGGTTTTTGAAAATCAATTCCGGCCACTTAGAGTATGTCTTTGACTGTATCGACAAGAACACTACAAAGGTCGGAAACATCAAAGCATATCTGCTGGCGGCACTGTATAATGCCCCGGCAACAATGGATAGTTATTACCGTGCGGAGGTCAACCATGACCTGTACGGCTGTTAGGCGCCAGAGGGCGCTTTTTTCATGCGATCAACGGAAAGGAGGCGAAGCACAATGAATCAGAAATCCGTGCCGGCATTATGCCCGGCGTAACAAAAGATCAGATTCAGGCGGCGAGGGAGGCCGACCTGTTTGCGTACCTGCAATCCTATGAGCCTGGGGTGCTTAAACGGGATGGACCAAATTATCGTCATAAAGAGCATGACAGCCTGGTCTATGTGACCGGAAAGAGATATTGGTACTGGAACAGCCGTGGACGAAGTATTAACGCCCTGGATTATCTGATTGAGGTCCGGGGGTATGGACTGGTAGACGCGGTGAACCGGTTGGTTGGCGGGAATATTCAAAGGGAATCGTCTTACCCGAAACCGGCAGCTACGCGCCTTCCGAAAAAGGAACCGGAAAAAAAGCCTTTTTATCTCCCCTGGGTTAAGCGGTGCGCTACCTCTGCCGTTTCGTATTTACAGCAGCGCGGAATCAGCAGCGAAGTTATTAGCCGGTGCTTCCGGTTAGGTATTTTCTATGAGGCCCGCTATAAGGGTGAGGCGGTCTGTGTGTTCGTAGGAAAAGATGACGCGGGGAAAGCAAAGTTTGCCTGTATGCGCGGGATCAACGCTAACATCAAAAAAGATGTTTATGGCAGCAACAAAGAATATAATTTCTGCTACCCACCGAAAAATCCGGGCTGCCGGCAGGTTGCCGTATTTGAGGCCCCCATTGACGCGCTATCTCATGCCACGCTTCAAGAACTGGAAGGCTGGAAATGGGATGGCTACCGTCTGTCATTAGGCGGAACCTCTCATGTGGCCCTTATCTCCTTTTTGGAGCGGCACTCAGAGATCAAGCGAGTCACGCTCTATATGGACAATGATCTGGGAGGGCTTGTCAATGCCCGGAGAATCAAAGCTATGCTTCACGCAGATAAGCGATTCAAGAATATTCGGGTGGGTATCAATCCACCCCGTACCGGAAAGGACTACAACGAAAAGCTGCTGAAAGTCAGAGAACAGAACAAAGAGCGCCAACGACCATGCCGCCAGAAACAGGCGGCTATTTCAATTTAACAGGAGGATTTGGATGCTATGAATGAAGAACGGCAGATTAGCTTTACAGACAGTGAGGGAACGGCACTTTTTTCTATTCCTGATAACGGTGTGCTCTGCCTGTTCTATGGGAATGGAGATACGCATTTTTCTCTCTGCCGGTTCCTGGATCAGAACCATGTGGAAATTGACGGTGTGAAATATGCCGTCCAGGAGTTTGCGCGGAGAATGGAACGAAACAAGATCATCTTTGCTCCTGCTTAATGGCGGGACAGAAATAACAGGAGGATTTCAGAAAAAATGAACACAGAAAAAACCGCTTTAGAAATGATTGCCGGAGCCGCCCGGTGCCCGGAATATAGTCCGGTAATGATAAGCGCGCTGATGAAAAAGCTGGATATGAACGAAAAGGGATTTTCGCTGCTGATGAATGTTACGCCTTCCACTGTCCGCTTGTGGACCAGCGGCGCCGTCCAGCCCAGCGGTACGGCCAAGCGCCTCATGCAGATTTATGAGACCGGACCGGAGATTGTCAGTAAGATCGCCGGTGAATATCGCCCGGCAGATGGGAGGGATTCGTAATGGCTGAAACAGACAGTACCCCGATTGCTGAAAATGAGCAGGTCAAAGAACTGCTTGCGCTCCTAAAGGAGAACAATGCACCGGGATATGAAGATTTTTCCAAGCTGATCGTCCATGTGAGCGAGATGGAACAGCGTCTTTCCGAGGCAACCGAGGAACTAAAGGCCATGCGCCGGGAAATGCAGGGATTACAGAATCATTCCCTGAAAGATTCCCTTCAAAAGAGCTGCAAAGCTATAGAGACGAATCTTGCTACCATGCACCAGCGCCTTTCCAAGCTCAAAGAGCAGATTATTGACGGGTGCCGGAATATTCTTACCGATTTTAAGGAACGCGGCGCTGTTGCTCTGAATGGGATCACACAGTTTCTACATATCCGTCCGGCGTTGGAGGCGATTCAGAACGAGTCAGAAAAAGGTATACAGGCTTGTGATAGAGCTGTTTCCAGGATTGACGCTTTCAGTGCGGAATACCATGAGGCAGGCCGGCATCTCAAAAATATGGGCCGAACCCTTCAAGGCAAACCTGCGGAGGCAGAAGCAAAAGAAAATGGGAAACTTGCCTCTATATTCAAAGGTGGATTTAAGGTACAGCGTGCCCTTATTCATTCCGTCAGTCGCGGAGCAGAGCGGTCATTGTATACTCTCGCCCGATTGGAGCAAACTGCGGAGCGCCGCCCATCCGTTTTGAAGGCCATGCGGGAGCAGGCGGCAAAAACGGAGTCGGCAAAGAAACAGCCGGTACCTTCCCACGACAAGGAAAGCCGGTAATTTTCAGATTCAGGAGGAAAGGAGAAATTTGATTGAAGCAGGAACCGCTACCGCAGATTCATTTAGTCCGGGACACGGACTTGACGACATTCGCGTATGAGCTTCACCTTTTTGCCGGAGACTTTCTGCGGGAAAGTGAGTTTAATATGCGCTCTCTGGTTACGAATACCGGGCCGGATTCGATTGCCATTATGGGACGGCGGCACATGTGGCTGTCCGATGCCCTACATGCCTACTGTTCCACGGCAGACCTTCACCAGATGATCTTTACAACGGAATATCTTGGGGCAAGGGCATTCCTGTTCCATACGGACCATAAAGAGGACGGCCATCTGTACGGCGACGTTCTGATGATGGACTTAGATACGCTGCGACAGGATGTGAAAGCCAACACGCTTTCTGCCTATGGTGTCAATGTCGAACATCAAAACGGTACGGCTGCGACGATCAGCTTTGAAAAATGGCACTCGATGGAGCTTTACGAAAAAGATGCCCTGAAAAGTTGGGGATTCTGTTACAGGCCGGAGCAGGTCACAGAATGGCAGCACTACTATTCCGACATATTCAGCCAGTGGAAGGAGCAGGCATTTTCCTATATGCCTCAGGATTTGGAGGAACGCCTGAATGTGGAATACATGTCCGACGCGCAGAATCCCGATATGGATATGTACCGTATTCCTCTGGCAACAGCGAAACAAATGCTTCTCTATGACGAAGCACCGGTTTACAGGCTCCTTCCTTCCGGGCCGGAAAAGATACCGCCTATCGCTGCTGTCACTACGGGCCTGTGGTATGAGCATTACCGGGAGTTTGCTGTTACCCCGGAGGACTTGGGCGCGCTGGATCGGCTGATCCGGCGGGAAACGGACCGGATCATTGGAAAGCTCCCGGCCATTCATAAACCAGAGAAAGACCGTTCCAGTCAGGAGCGGTAATTTTTTGCACAGATTGGAGGTGATAACGATTGGCAGAAAACATACAGCATGAGGATTTCGGGGAGAAAATCGGAGGCGCGAAAAAGGACCTCTGGAAAGACCGCGGCCTTTATGTGGATGACCTAAGCGGCATGAATGAGCGGGAGGCTGAGAAATTCGTTAAGAAGGATAACATCTGGAAAAAGCCGGACTATCAGGCCATGCTTGACGATGGCGTCCCTCTGGGCGTCGTTTACTTCATCAAAAAAGCGCGGGACAGCCTGGGAGCTTCCCCAGGATATAAATACAGCGATTCCACCCCAGAGCTGCGGCGTGCCAGGCAGGAGGAATATATTGAAACTGTCCGGCAGTTGCAGGCGGTGATTGAGGATGTCCGTACCGTGGATGACGCCATGCAAGCCTATGACCGCTTTCTGGTACAAAATGGATATTTGGAGCAGGTGCAGGGCTGGGCTGGCGGGGCCTACTATACGGTCACGAAAAAGGGGCAGGACAATCCGGCCATTACCAATAAGCTGGCACAGACGTTACATATCCGGTCTGCTTCCCATTTTGACCGAAACTTTACGCAGAAGGCACAGAAGGAACAGTTTGGCGTGTCCAAAGACCAGAAGGTGCCAAAGGGGTATGAAATCCACTTCAATGACGGGAAAAATACCTATTCCAAAAATAACGACTGGAAAGCCGGCACCTATTATGTGACGAAGGGCTATTCCATCTTGCAGACGAATTTTGAAACCCGTGAGGCCGCCCTGAAATGGGTACAGGACTTTGCCAGACAGCGGAGCAAAGGCGGAAAGGTCAGGTTTACCCCTCCGCAGCTTGCGCATGTGAGAAGGACGGGGCCGGATTACCGGAACGGTCAGGAGATCACCGGGCAGCATTACCTTGAAACCTTTGGGTTCCGGGGCGGTGAATTTGGAAACTGGATGAATCAGAATGACCGGCAGGCTTCCCTCAACATGGGATTTGAAGCTCTCAAAGATTTGGCGGCGGTTCTGCAGATCAGTGATAAGGATATTGCCTACCAGGGAACGCTTGCTATCGCTTTCGGCGCCAGAGGCAGCGGCAACGCAGCAGCCCATTATGAGCCGCTACGAAAAGTAATCAATCTTACCAAGATGCACGGCGCTGGTTCCCTGGCACATGAATGGTGGCACGGATTTGATGATTATCTGGGGGTAAAAATGGGCGCGAAAGGGATGCTCTCAGAACAGCCACGCCTTTACCCATTGTTCCAAAAGCTCATTGATACCATGAAGTACAAACCGGAGACGCCGGAACAGGCGGCCAAACGTACCGAGGCACAGAGCGAGCGGACCCGGAAAAACGCGGCAAGCTGGCTGGATTCCGCGGTGCTCGGTTCCCTGAAACGGTATGGGAATGAGGAACAGATGGAAACCTACGCGGTTCTGCGGGAGGCATTTCTGTCCGGCGAGACCGGTTCTGTGGAGAATATCAGTGCCTTTAAGAAGTCTGTCACCGGGCGCGTGATCCCGAAAAGTGAGCGGGAACGGCTGGAACTGTTTGAGCGGATGCTTCACAGTATGCAGGAACAGGAAACCCCGCAGATCGGGCGTACAGAAACAGACTACTACCGTAATTCCGTCCGAATGGGAAAGGAATGTGAAAAAGACGGCGGCTATTGGGACAGCAATGTGGAAATGACCGCCAGGGCCTTTGCCTGTTATATAAAAGATAAGCTGCCCTATCAGTCGGATTATTTGGCGGGTCATGCGGATTGCGCGGTTGCTCTTATTGCCGGTAAAGATGGAGAAATGGAGGTTTTGAAAGCCTATCCCCAGGGAGAGGAACGCCGGGCTATCAATGCCGTATTTGACGAGATCGTGGCTGATCTGAAATTGCACCACATTCTCACCCATCAGGAAACGACGCTGCCGCTTCCGGTTCAGACCGCACCGCTGGCTGAAAATGAGCAGATTTCCATATTTACAATGGAGCGCCCTTCGGTCATGGCACAGCTTGCAGCGGCAAAATCTCAGGAGAAAGGCATCGCCGTTCCTGGGACAGCGAAAAAGAAGGAGGATATGCAGATTTGAAAGTTTTAATGGTAGAACCGGGCAAATCGCCCTATGAAACGGAAATTGAGGGTGGGCTGGAATCATTACAGGCAGCCGTTGGCGGAGATATTCAGGCAACCTATCCCTATGATGATCTGGTTGCGCTGATCTGCAATGAAGAAGGCAAATATATGGGACTGCCCCTGAACCGGGCACTCTATGATGATGAAGGACGTATGTATGACATTGTTGCCGGTAACTTTTTGATCGTTGGGCTTGGTGAGGAAGATTTTACTGACCTTCCCACTGAACTGATGGAAAAATTCAGCGAGCAATTCAAGTACCCGGAAAAATTTGCCCGGATTGCTGGTGAGATCATTGCGGTTAAGCAGCCTGCTACAAACGAGCGGCAGGAAAAAGCCCCTAAACCTTCCCATTCCGGCCCGGAGCTGTAGAAATGGAGGGATAACCTATGCTGATGGCAGTACAAGGTCCGTATGCCCTGATGGTGCAACCGGACGATATTTTAATCAGTCCCCGCGAGGTGGACGAACATTTTGGAACAATGGTCTGTTTCCATCCCCGCTATGCGTTGGGAGACAGTCACAATTACATGGACAAAGACGATTTCCTGCGGGAAATGTACTTAAATACCGTTGGGAATGACGAGCGAGGAATGGAACGCTATGAGAACATGGTAAACATGGTGTGGAGCCGGAAAATGACCGGTCCAACCCCTGATGAATGTGCCGTTGATAATACCATGCTGAATGTAATTTCAAAGAAATACATCATGCTACCGCTGTATCTGTTGGACCACAGCGGGCTTGCCATGAAAACGACCAGTTTTCACGATCCCTGGGACAGCGGGCAGGTCGGATGGATTTATGTTTCTAAAGAGGATGCCCTGAAAGAATTTGGCGGCGAAAAAATGACCGGCGCCATTAAGAAAAAGGCGGAGGACCTTATGCGCAGCGAGGTGGCAGCCTATGATTGCTATCTCCGCGGTGAGTGCTATGGATTCGAGTTGTATAAAAACGGCGAATTGGAGGATAGCTGCTGGGGCTTCATGGGCAGTCTCACGGATGCTTGTAAGGGCATGGCTGAATATCTCCCAGAGGGGTGTAAAGATATGGTGGAACACCTGGAGGAACATAATCAGCCGGCGACGATCATTAAGACGCTCCTGAAACACGCTAAAATCCAGGTGGATCAGGCGGCGAAAGCCTTTGAACACGCTCCCCGCCAGCAGGTGATCGGCGATGCCCGGTAAATTGTTATTACTATATTCTGTAAGGAAGGAGGATGCAGATGCAGGAAGATATTGAACAAAGAACCATATCTGTCACTGTCCAGGCAACAAAACTGTCCGGGCGGGTATTGAAAGCAGCCATTGCCGCTGTGCTTCAAAAGATGGAGCAGGAACGCAGTACCCCCAAAGTTGGCCGCAACAGCATGAAGCGGCTGACGGCCAGGGACCCCGGTGCGAATACCATCGAAGTGACAGGGCGGATTCGATCTTTTGAGCGGTACGCCCGAAAACATCAGGTACGCTATCATATTGAGAAAGAAGCCGGGACCAACCCGCCTAAGTGGACCGTATATTTCAAGGCAAACCAGGCGGATGCCCTGACAGCGGCTTTTAAGGAATATACCCAGAAAGACCTTGCCCGTGCGCAGAGACCTTCGCTGCTCGCCCAGCTTCATAAATTCAAAGAGCTGGCGCAGGCGCTTGGCCGTGACCGTGTGAAGAATAAGGAACATGGAGGGCCGGAGCGTTGAAAATAGATACCGATACCCTGAAAAAGCAGGTGATCCTTCACCTGCCCTATCTTTTGTTCCTTATGGTATTTGCTAAGCTGGGCGAGGCGGTACGTCTTGCCCCCGGAGCGGATGCCTCACAAAAGCTGTTGGGCCTTTCCGAAGGTTTTACTCTTGCGTTTCAGAGCATGTGGCCCGGCGCCGGGATCGACTGGCTGGTTGGTCTTTGTGGTGCTGCCATTGTGCGGCTGGCCGTCTATCTCAAAGGAAAGGACGCCAAAAAGTACCGCAAAAATGTGGAGTACGGGAGCGCCCGATGGGGCAACAAAGCGGATATTGCCCCCTTTATGGACCCGAAACCGGAAAACAACATTATCCTGACGCAGACCGAGGGACTTATGATGTCCGGCAGGCCGAAGAATCCGGCTCATGCCCGCAATAAAAATGTGCTGGTCGTGGGCGGTTCCGGTTCTGGTAAAACAAGGTTTTTCATAAAACCCAACCTTATGCAGATGCACAGCTCCTATGTCGTCACCGATCCGAAGGGGACGGTCTTAATCGAGGTAGGAAAGCTGTTAAGCCGGGGTACGCCGAAGCTGGATAAGGACGGAAAGCCGGTCCGGGGCAAGAATGGGAAAATCGTATATGAGCCTTATAAAATCAAGGTATTCAATACGATCAATTTCTCAAAAAGTATGCACTATAACCCTTTCGCTTACATTCACAACGAGAAGGACATCTTAAAACTGGTAACGGTGCTGATTGCAAATACCAAAGGGGAAGGAAAATCCGGCGACGATTTTTGGGTCAAGGCCGAGACTTTGCTGTATACGGCATTGATCGGCTATATTTATTATGAGGCCCCCACAAACGAGCAGAATTTTTCCACCCTGGTAGAAATGATAAACGCTATGGAGGTCCGGGAGGATGACGAGACTTTCAAAAACGCGGTAGATTTGTTGTTTGACGCACTGGAACAGAAAGACCCGGACCATTTCGCCCTTAGGCAGTATAAGAAATATAAGCTGGCGGCGGGCAAGACAGCGAAAAGCATACTTATTTCCTGCGGCGCCAGGCTTGCCCCATTCGATATTAAAGAGGTCCGGGAAATTACCATGTATGACGAGCTGGAGCTTGACATGGTCGGAGACAGAAAAACAGCGTTGTTCTTTATTATCAGTGATACGGATGCGACATTCAATTTCCTTGTCAGCATGGCCTATACGCAGTTGTTCAATCTGCTGTGTGAGCGTGCCGATGACAAGTACGGCGGAAGGCTGCCGGTCCATGTACGCTGCCTGATCGACGAGGCAGCCAACATCGGTCAGATACCTAATCTGGAAAAACTGATGGCAACGATCCGAAGCCGTGAGATTTCGGCCTGTCTGGTCTTACAGGCACAGAGTCAGTTAAAGGCCCTGTATAAAGACAACATGGACACGATCATCGGTAACTGTGACGCCAGCCTGTTCCTCGGAGGAAAGGAAGAAACCACGCTGAAAAGCTGGAACTCTCTGCTGGGGAAAGAGACTATCGACATGTATAATACCAGCGTCACGAAGGGCACTCAGGAATCCCACGGCCAGAATTATCAAAAGCTGGGTAAGGATTTGATGTCGGTTGACGAGCTCGCCGTGATGGACGGCGGTAAATGCCTCCTGCAGATCAGAGGCGTCCGACCTTTTCTCTCCCGCAAGTACGATATTACCAAGCACCCGAACTATAAATATCTGTCGGATTATAACGAAAAGAATGCCTTTGACATTGAAAAATTCCTGTCTACAAGGCTGCCTGTCCGTCCCGGTGAGCTGTACCGCAATTATGAGATCAGCGCCGAGGATTTGGAGGCTCAAAGTGCATAACGTTGTTCCTGCCTGTTCTAAGCCCATGCTTTTGTAATGGAGCTATTTCTTGCGTCAGCTTTTTCTAAATCTTACAGCAAGTAAAAAGAGATGTATTTGTATCTTTTTCTATTGACAGCATGTCTTCAAAGTGATATATTTATCTCGTCAAGCGACAAATATATCACTTCGGAGGTATCACTATGAAAAAGAATAATACAAAGCGTCTGGTTTGGTTAGGCGTGATATGCACTCTGCTTGCGGCAGTATCTTCATGGTACACGATAACTTTTAACGATTCAAGATTTATCGTTCCTATGGAACTGTCGGAATATGTTTTTAGGGTACAAGATTTGCCTATGATTGTTTCGGGTGTACTTCTTATTTTGTATATCCTATATCTTTTTGTTCTGTTGGTAGGGGCTATCACAGCAAAAAGGAGAAAAGAAGCAAATGCACAATCTACCAGAGCTGTCAATCCTAAGTTGGGATTTTTAGGCTTTTTGGGCTTTTTGGGTTTTTTAGGATTTTGGACTTATGGCATAGATAAAACGATTTTTCCATTCATGTTCTTCATTTTTTTTGGCTTTTTTGGATTCTTCTATGAGGGAAAAATGTCTCATACTTTTATGGATGAGCGATATAAGGAAAATAAAATGAAAGCTCACATGACGGCAAATAAGACCGCTTTGACTATCATTATTCTTGCGACTATCATTTTGGGGCAAGGAAAATTTATGGGAAATCTGGAATATACCTTGATTGCATTTATCATTGTTATATCACTTTCCATTGGACTTGATGTATTTCTAAGCGAATATCTTTTGTTCCGTTATGACCATGATGAACCGTTTGAGGAAAGTGAGGAATAAGTGTGCCGGATTTTGAATGTAGATTGAAAAAGTATAGGCAGTTAAAGGATTTAACACAAGAGCAATTAGCAGCGCAGGTAGGTGTACGCCGGGAAACGATTATGCGTTTGGAAAAGGCACAGTACAATCCCTCTCTCAAATTAGCGATTGATATTTCAAGGGCAGTTGGCGCACCTATCGAAGAAATATTTATTTTCAAGTAGCTTTAATGGCGGAAGTCTTTATTTTACGGGCAGTTGCGTTATTGTTAATCTGCGTTGCTTGCCGTATGAGGGCTAACGTGTTACTTTGGATTTATCAAAGCAAAGGAGTGTAACGCACAATGTTTGGAGAAAACTTAAAAACTCTCAGAAAGCAGAAAGGTTTTTCACAGGAAGAATTGGCAACAAGGCTTCATGTAGTCCGACAGACCATTTCTAAGTGGGAAAAAAATTTATCTGTTCCCGATGCTGATACGCTCATCCGGCTGGCTGAAATATTGGAAGTGTCTGTCAGCGAATTGCTGGGGGCAAAAATTGAAAGCGAAAATACTGCCAGTGATGTCGCAGAACAGTTGTCAAGGATAAATGAGCAACTTGCAATCAAAAATCGACGCTCACGCCGTATCTGGAAAGTAGTTGCCATAGTATTGGCGGTTATAGTTTTGGTCAATATTTTTATTGCTGTTTTTTTCAGTGTTCCAAGTCTTAATGATAATATCCAGGACAATCAACCAGGGATAAGCGACGAAACGCAAATCATAGAGGAATAAATAGTAAAACCAGCCGATTCAGTCAATGGCCAGATAAAAGGGCGGTGCTCACTGTTGACCGCCCCTCCCGGTTTTGTAGTTGGGCAACTAAGGAGAGATAGCCTAAAATGCTGATGCCTATTTGTCCGTATTAACATATAATAATTGCATGAAAGCTCACCGTATTAAGTCGAATTTTTACGGTGGGCTTTTTATATGTCCTTTTGAAAGGAGGAAACTATTGAGGATACGTGCGCCTCCCCTGTAACTGAATATTCCCGCAGGTCTTACCCCTGCTCCTTATGCCGCCGCCATGCTTTTATTGCAGATTTTTTAGCATGGCGGCGGCTTTTTTCGTTTCCGGCCAGTCACGGCCACAACAACAAATTTTATGATTTAAGGAGGATTAACTTTATGGCATTTTTCGCAAGCGCGATTGATACTTTGAAAATTCTTGTTATTGCTCTGGGTGCCGGCCTCGGTGCATGGGGTGTCATCAACCTTCTGGAAGGTTATGGTAATGACAACCCCGGTGCAAATACTCATGTACGGTAAAGAAGCAAGCAACCGAAAACAAGAGATAGACCGCCAGCACCACACTATTCCGAACCAAAGAAAACAAAGACCAAAAGACAAGCATTGTGGAAATGTGCATAACAGGCTATGGAATCATGGATAACTCTATTCACAGAACATGGAAAAGCTAAAGTGCAGCTTTCCCACATTCTGCAAACAGAGTTACCCACAACTCCATAAGACAGCCAGTTATACACATTCCCACAATGCCGACTACTACGGAATCCCTCTCATACCTATCTACAAAAACACGATAAGGATTCAATACCTTAATTTGGAAATATTTGTTGGCAGAAAAAATACTTGCGTGCGCACGCATATTAATGTATAATACGTTCTGATTGGAGGTATATATCTATGCAACTATTAAAATGGCTTTCCGTAACAGACCGATTTTACAAAATCTATTTGGACAAGCAACTTGCCCCCTATGGAATCAACAACAGTCAATATATGTTCTTAATCAAAATCTGTCGTTCGCCCGGTATTCTACAAGATTCTTTGTTGAATATGTTCTATGTTCATCCAAGCAATATTGTACGGACGGTTGCGACATTGGAAAAGCAGGGAATGATTACACGTTCTCCCAATGATAAGGATAAGCGGACATGTAAATTGTATCCTACAGAAAGAGCATTGTCTATTATTGACGAGATACAGATGATATGCGAAAAGACAGAAGCTCTTTTATTGCAGGGTATGAGCGAATCCGAGCAGAACCTTTTTATGGATTTCTTAATACAGGCGGGCAGAAATATCACATCGGAACTCCATATAGAGAGAAAGGGGGAGGAGTTCAATGACTGAAAATCCTCTGGGGTATGAAAAAATTTCAAAGCTGTTGAAAAATTTTGCTGTTCCCAGTATTGTGGCATCTCTTATCGGCTCAATCTACAATATTGTGGATCAGATTTTTATTGGTCAAGGGGTCGGTTATTTGGGAAATGCAGCAACCAATGTTGCCTACCCGTTTTCTACCATCTGCCTTGCCATTGCACTACTGGTCGGAATTGGCAGTGCTTCCCGTGTTTCCCTCTGTCTTGGACGCAAAGAGCCGAAAGCTGCCGCCAAAGCAGCGGGAAATGGTATTGTTCTGATGGGAATTTTCGGAATTATTTATTTGCTGGTTGGAGAAACTTTTCTGTCTTTGCTCCTAAAGGCATTTGGGGCAACGACAGATGTATTTCCATATGCAAAGCAGTATGCCAGCATAACATTGATTGGAATGCCGTTTCTCATTGTAACGAATGGTATGAGCAATTTGATTCGAGCAGATGGAAAACCAAAGTATTCAATGGTCTGCATGGTTGTGGGAGCTATTATCAATACCATTCTTGACCCCATTTTTATTTTTGTTTGCGATTGGGGAATTGCCGGCGCAGCTTGGGCAACAGTTATTGGGCAAATTTTTTCCTTCATACTCGCACTCCGTTATCTATGGCGTTTCCAAACAATCCATTTTGAAAAAGAGTCGTTTTTATTGGACATCAAAGAAAGCATGAAAATTTGCAGCATGGGAATCAGCAGCAGCTCAAACCAGATTGCAGTTACCGTGATTCAAATCATTCAGTACAATTCGTTGACTTATTACGGCGCATTAACAAAATATGGAACAGATATTCCCTTAGCTGCTTGCGGAATCGTTATGAAAACAAATGCCATAATCCTTGCGATTGTTGTAGGAATCTCGCAGGGAACACAGCCGATTATCGGCTTCAACTATGGGGCAGGGCAATACCATCGTGTACGGGAGGCTTACCTGCTTGCGGTAAAATGGAACCTTGTTGTTTCCACAATTGCTTTCATCGCATTTCAATTTTTCCCGCAATCTATCATTTCGCTATTCGGAGATGGGGACGAGCTGTATTTTGAATTTGCTGTTTTGTTCATGCGTACCTATCTTTTCATGGTGTTGGTAAATGGTGTGCAGTTGCTTTCTTCCAGTTTTTTTACCGCAATAGGAAAATCGTTAAAAGGTGCTCTGTTGGCATTAACAAGGCAGACCTTTTTCTTGATTCCGCTTACCCTGCTGCTCCCGCTTCGTTTCGGAATTATGGGAGTATTGCTAGCGGGGCCTGCTGCTGATTTTTCAGCGTTTGTGCTATCTATTGTGTTAGTGGGAACAGAATTAAGAAAGCAAAAAAATGCAACACATATTAGTCCACAGTAAAATGAACGGGCTACGTCCGCTATTGACAGCCCCGCCTGTCTTTGCTTTTAGGCAGCTAAGGGGCGACAGCAAAAAGTGCTGCCGCCTCTTACATTATAAAAGCAACTATCAACCAGTCACAACGCTCTTTGTGGAAGAAAGGGGGAATTTCCTATGGCTTGTATAGAAGCATACAAAGAACACATCATGTACACGTTCCACGGCTTTTGCAAAGTCGTTATCCGTAATGCGGCTATCACCGCATGGCGCGACCAGAAAAGACGGCACAAAAGAGAAATATCCCTTGAATACCTCACAGAAGAAAAGTTCTACCCTTTAGGTACGACAGACGAATATTTCACAGCACCTTATGAAGAATACCCTATCACGATATGCGGTCAGACAATCATTCTCACCAATGGGAAACTTGCCGCCGCCCTGCTCTCCCTGCCGGAAAAGAACCGGGAAATTATTTTCCTTTATTTTTTCGGGCATTACAGACAGTGGGAAATCGGGGAAATGTACGGACGCTGCCGGAGTACAACCGGGTATCAAATCCACAGGGCGTTGAAGCTCCTGCGGAAAGAAATGGAGGTGCTTTCACATGGGGAATCAGAAACTTATCCCTTATGAAACGATTGTGCGGGCGACAGAGGGCGAGCCGGAAGCGGTGGACGAGGTTTTGCAGTATTACAGCCGGAGAATCCACTATGCCGCCATTGAAAACGGACACGTCAACCCGGACACAGAGGACAGCATAAAGTCACGCCTTGTCGCAGCCCTGTTCAAGTTCCGCTTTGATGAACAGCCGACCTAAAACTGAATAACCGCCGTACATACGCAAGCGGCACACCGAAACAGGAAATCACAAAAAGGTTTCCTGTTTTTTTGCGCCCATTTTTGGCATTTTTGAAAATCGTCAGTATTATGCCGTGAAAAGCTGTCTCTTATACACATCTCCGAGCCCACGAGACGGAGCTACATCTCG
>ENA-OZAJ01000298-OZAJ01000298.1-human-gut-metagenome-genome-assembly--contig:-NODE-298-length-27544-cov-7.616719_pt1 | contig 27544 bp, 18 predicted proteins | sample MGYA00243301_ERZ653499 | MGnify/ENA primary metagenome ERZ653499 (study PRJEB26926, sample SAMN06165039) | human gut metagenome | biome: ENVO:00009003; feature: ENVO:2100002; material: ENVO:00002003... | reverse complement strand
TGTGTCACTTGTATCGCTGATTGTGACACGACCGCTTGTAAAACGCTTTAAAAGGTGTAACAAAACAACCGGAACAAACGCAGACCGCCACATCGGTCAAGTCGGTTTTATGCTCACAGATTTAACCGATATTGACGAAACAGCACAGGCAAAGGTCGGTGCGGAAACTTGGACTGTAAAGTCCGACAAAGCACCACTTTTAAAAGGAACAAAAGTTAAGGTTCTTGCAATCGAGGGCGTAAAGCTCATAGTAGAACCCGTAACAGAATGAGAGGTAAATAATGTTAGGACTTATTATTTTAGGTATCATCCTTTTAATCCTGCTTATAGTAATCGTAAGCAATGTCAAGGTAGTACCGCAGGCACACGCATATGTAATTGAAAGACTCGGAACATATCATGTAACATGGTCAACAGGACTTCATGTAAAAATTCCGTTCATCGACAAAATTTCAAAGAAAGTTTCACTAAAAGAGCAAGTGATCGACTTCCCTCCACAGCATGGAGTGAATAAAACGATACCTTCTTGTAAATCGAAAAAGTATGTGTGTATCAGAAAATTGAAGATAATCAATAACAATTACTTATTTAATATTTTTAACATCTGTGCCATAGGGCTCTTTTTTTATGCCTAAAATTTATGTAAACTCATTTTTCGTGTTGCAAGAATGACTGATGAGGACGGTAGAATAGAGAGGGGGAGAGATGTTGGAAATATAATAAAAACTTAGGCGCAAATACACTTAAGTTTCAAGTAAGTGCTTGATATTTTGCAAAAATGGTGGTATACTATACTTGAAAGTCAGGGGAAAATACCCGTAAGTTTTAAGTGAGCGGAGGGCTACAATGCAGAACATTATTAAGCGTGACGAATATCTTAACAGAATTATTGACAGAAAAGAAAACGGACTGATTAAGGTCATTACCGGAATCAGAAGATGCGGTAAGAGTTTTCTGCTGTTCAATCTGTTTTACGATTATCTGATTGATAGCGGTGTAAAAGAAGAACAGATCATTACGATTGCCTTGGATGATGATACCTTTGTAAAGTACCGTGATCCCGATGAACTGTCGAAATATATTCGTGGGAAAATCGTGAACTCAGATATGTACTATATTCTCATTGATGAGGTGCAGTACGCAATCACAAAGGATGAACTAAAAAACCCTGAGCACATTAAGCTTTACAATGTACTCAACGGTCTTATGCGGCTTCGCAATGTTGACATTTATGTAACAGGCAGTAATTCAAAAATGCTTACGAAAGATGTACTGACTGCCTTTCGTGGCAGAGGTGATGAGGTTAGAGTTTATCCTATCTCTTTCAAAGAGTATTATTCTTTTGTGGGCGGAGATAAATCCGACGCCTATGAGGAATACGCTTTATATGGCGGTATGCCGCTTGTTTTAACAAAAAAGAGCGATTCGGAGAAGATGAACTATTTGCACACTCTTTTCACCGAGGTTTATTTCAAAGACATTGTGGAGCGTTATGATATTGAGTTGCCTGATGTGCTCAGCGAATTAACGGATGATCTTTGTTCTTCTGTCGGTTCGCTTACCAATGCAAGCAAAATATCAAATACCTTGCAGACTGTGAAAAATATTAAAGTTTCAGGTACAACCGTTTCCAACTATCTGAATTATCTAATTGAATCGTTTCTGTTCAGCAATGCGAAACGATACGATGTAAAAGGCAAGAAGTATTTTGAATACCCATCAAAGTATTATTGCGCCGACATCGGACTTCGCAACGCAAGACTTAATTTCAGGCAGCAGGAAGAAACGCACATAATGGAGAATATTATATACAATGAACTTCTGTGTCGAGAGTATTCCGTTGATGTCGGTGTTGTAGAAATCGTGGAAACGAGTGTAGGAAAGAGGTCAAAAAAACAGTGCGAGATAGATTTTGTAGTAAACAAGGGTTCTAAAAAATACTATATTCAATCCGCACTAAATGTTTCGGACCCGTCAAAACTTGAAACCGAACTCAGACCTTTGAAGAATACAAAGGATTTCTTTAAAAAGATTATTATCAGCAAAACTTCAATGAAGTCTTGGACGGACGAGGACGGAATACTTCATCTCGGACTTTATGAGTTCTTGCTGAATGTAAATTCCCTCGAATTGTAAACTAAATAGGCTCAATGTCAATAGTTGCGGTAAACCGAAAAATAAGAATGTATGAAATTTATAAGCAACAGAAATTGTAAAAGAGCAAGTGATACACAACTAAGAACAAGGCACAGCTTACGGAAAAATCCGTTCAGCTGTGTCTTTTATTGTGTTTGTGAAGTTGTAATGCTGTTTTTATTACGGCTTTGACAAGAAAAGTGAGTAAGTTTTTTTAAATCATAAAAAATTCGCAAATTGCAATAGGAAGTTTAAACAAATCTTTTAATACCATGACAATTGAACTTGAAATTTGTAAGTTGCCACAATTAGGAGTGTAGTAACAAACATTCAGGTAGCATATGTCTTATCTGATTGCTCTTTGGTGCTATGTCAAATTTCAATTTCAGATTATAAAAATATTATAACCTTTTTTGCAAAGAAACTCAATAAAATTGGCACAAATGTTATATTAAAAGGCTTTTTAAATTGACTTTTATTTTAAAATATGATAGTATGTTAGTATGTAAACTTACATACTAACATGCTATCATAGAAATGGTGGTGATTACTTGATTGTTGATGATTCTATGAAATTCTGTAATTTGCTTGCACAAATGATAAAAGAGGCAAATTTATCAAATGCCAAGTTTTACACTGCACTTGGCATAAAGAAACCTTATTTTTATGATATTTTAAGCGGTAAAGTTAATCCACCTCCTCCCGATAGACAAATTGCAATGCTTCGGTTATTGAAACCAAAGCCTGAAGAAATAGCGTTGTTTTTTGATTTGGCTGCACAGGAACGAAATGAAGTGCCTGCTGATATTGCGGAAGCACTTAAAGACAAAAAACTGCGCAAAAAATTAAGAAAAGATATAGATTACGAAAAATTATTAAAGAACGGAGATAGTAAAAATGAGCGATAATAAAAGAGAACAAGAGAGAACAGAACTTTACCGTACAATATGGGCGCTTGCAAATGAACTTAGAGGAAGTGTCGATGGTTGGGATTTTAAACAATATGTTTTAGGTATGCTGTTTTATAGATATATATCTGAAAACCTTACAACTTATCTCAACAAAGGCGAATGGGATGCTGGAAATACTGATTTCGATTATGCGAAAATCAGTGATGAAGAAGCTTTAAGCGTTAAAGATGATATGGTGCAAGAAAAAGGCTTCTTTATTTTGCCCAGCGAATTGTTTGGGAATTTATTAAACAGAATAAAAAAGGCTGATAAAGATGCAAAAGATCAAGCGGAAAAGAACGGCAAAGAAGTAGAAATTGCTGATTTGGATGAGAATTTAAACGAAATATTGCAAACGAACTTTAAAAACATTGAAGCGTCTGCTATCGGTAGTCCAAGCGAAGAAAACTTCAAAGGACTGTTTGACGATATAGATGTAAACAGTAATAAGCTCGGACCAACAGTTATTAAGAGAAACAAAAGACTTAAAAGATTAATTACTGTTATCGGGGATATGGATCTTGGTAATTATCAAGATAATTCCATTGACGCTTTTGGGGACACCTATGAATACTTAATGGGAATGTATGCTTCTAATGCCGGCAAAAGCGGTGGTGAATTTTTTACCCCACAAGAAGTATCTGAACTTCTGACAAAAATTTCACTTCTTGATAATAATGGTAAAATGAAAACAGAAGTAAACAAAGTATACGATCCTGCTGTGGGAAGCGGTTCGTTACTTTTGAAGTTTGCAAAAATTCTCGGTAAAGATAATGTTCGCAATGGATTCTTTGGTCAGGAAATTAACATTACAACTTATAACCTTTGCCGCATCAATATGTTCTTACACGACATAGGTTACGATAAATTCAGCATTGAACATGGCGACACTTTGACTGATCCTAAGCATTGGGACGAAGAACCGTTTGAAGCCATCGTTTCAAATCCGCCGTACTCGATTAAGTGGGAAGGCTCTGACAATGGAACACTGATAAACGATCCTCGTTTTTCTCCTGCCGGTGTATTGGCTCCTAAATCAAAAGCGGACTTTGCTTTTATTATGCATTGTCTTAGCTGGCTTGCTACAGACGGAGCGGCGGCTATTGTTTGCTTTCCCGGTATTATGTATCGTGGCGGTGCAGAACAGAAAATCAGAAAATATCTGATTGATAATAACTATATTGAATGTATCATTCAGCTGCCTGATAATCTTTTTTACGGAACAAGCATTGCGACTTGCATTATGGTTCTCAAAAAATCTAAAGTTGACAACCAAACTCTGTTTATTGATGCTTCAAAAGAATTTATCAAGTCTACCAACAGCAATAAATTGGGTGACGGGACTGCAAAAAATGAATCTAATAACATTCAGAATATATTAAACGCATATATCAACCGAAAGACTGAAAAGCATTTTACTGCTCTTGTGAAAAAGGAAGATATTGAAAATGCAGACTACAATCTTTCTGTATCAACTTATGTAGAAAGTGAAGATACAAAAGAAGTTATCGATATAGCTGTCCTCAATGAGCAAATATCTCAAATTGTTCAGCGTGAAAATACATTGCGTGCCGAAATTGATGCGATTATAGCTGAAATTGAGGTGACTAAATGAATTTAGCGACTAAAGTGTTAAACAAACCAATTGGGTCATATGTCGCTACACTACCATTTATTGACATAAAAAAATACTTTTATTCTGAGTATGAGACCCAAGACGATGAAGATATGATCGGTTTACAGAATGGCGATTTTGTAGAAATTGATGCCGGTAGAATCGCATTAAATTTTTACTGTAAAAAGTGTGAAGATTCGAGAACATTTATGTCTCCAGATAGATTGCATGCTCTTATTATTAATGAGAATCTTATTAGTATTGACGCTTTCTTGCAGTGTCCTGTATGTAAAACTGAAATTCAAGTTTGGTTTTTACTTGAAGTTAAGGACATGTTTACTGAAGAGCCAAAAGTAAAAATTTTAAAGAGAACTGAAAAGCTTTCAAAAAATGTAAGTGAATTACGAGAAAATTCATTCGGTATATATACTGACTTGCTTGAAAAAGCAATGAGAGCATCACGAGAAGGTTTTGGAGCTGGGGCTATAATATATTTGCGCAAAGTTTTTGAACAGGTGACAAGTGAAGTAGCTAAAGCTTCTGGAATTGCCACCACATTTGTTAATAAGAAAAACAAAGAACAAAGAAAAACTTTTAAAGACCTTTTGACAGAAGTGGATGAAAAATGTGCTATAATTCCTGTTGAATTTTCAAATAATGGTTATAAGTTATTTGGCAAGCTTAGCGATGTAGTGCATGGTGAATACGATGAGGAAATTGCATTGGAAAAATTCAGTGCATTTTATCGTCTTGTTACAGGGATTATCGAAAACATAAAGAGTAAAGAGGAATTTCAAAGTGCCCAGCAAGCGTTGGGATTGTCTGAAGGCGGTGATAAAAATGAATAAACTAGAACAACTTATAAATGATCTTTGTCCAGAGGGTGTAGAATATAAAACACTTGGAGAATTGGGAGCATTTTATAGTGGGCTTAGTGGAAAATCAAAAGACGATTTCAGCAATGGAAATGCGAAATTTATTACATATATGAATGTATTTTCGAAGCTGTCATTAAAAATAGATGTTGATGATAAAGTAAAAATAGGAGAAAACGAAAATCAAAACACTATACAATATGGGGATATTTTGTTTACAGGTTCTTCGGAAACTCTCGAAGAATGTGGTATGTCATCGGTTTTAACATCAATAACAGATGAAAAATTGTATTTGAATAGCTTTTGTTTTGGATTTAGATTTTATGATAAAAAGCTTATGTTGCCAGAGTTTTCTAAATATGTTTTCCGTTCAAGTGAGATTAGAAAGCAGATAAAAAGGACAGCCAGTGGTGTTACAAGATTCAATGTTTCTAAAAAGAAGATGGAAAAAGTAACAATCCCCCTTCCCCCTATACTGGTACAAGAAGAGATTGTTCGTATATTGGATAAATTTACGGAACTCACTGCGGAACTCACTGCGGAACTCACTGCGAGAAAACAGCAATATGAGTATTATAGAGATAATTTGTTTGTTTTTTCTGATAATGTTCTTTATAAACCATTACAAGAAATTGCAGATATCGGAACTGGAAGCAGTAATACAAATGAAGAATTAGAAATAGGAGAATATCCGTTTTTTGTGCGTTCACAAGAAGTGAGAAGAAAAGATAGTTATGAATTTGATGAGACTGCAATTATAACTTCTGGAGACGGAGTGGGTGTAGGTAAAATTTTTCATTATATAGAGGGTAAATATGCTTTACATCAAAGAGCATATCGCATTCACATTAACACCGATGATGTCATACCTAAATATTATTTTTATTATATGAAAAGTGCTTTTCTGTCTTATATTGAAAAAAATTCTTTTCATTCATCAGTGACTTCCATAAGAAGACCAATGCTTAACAATTTCCCTGTGCCAATTCCATATCCAGAAAACAAGGAAAAGTCACTTGCAGAACAACAGCGCATAGTTGATATTCTTGATCGATTCGATAAGCTTTGCAATGATATCAGTGAGGGATTACCTGCCGAAATTGAAGCAAGACAAAAGCAATATGAATATTACAGAGATAAGCTCTTAACTTTTAAGAAAAAGGAGGCGGCGGAAAATGAATAGCTTTGAAATTGTGGCAAGCTCTACTGAAAGTACGGTAGTGGCTGAATACACACCTGAAAAAAGAAAAAGCACCGACTATCAAAGCGAAGCGGAACTTGAAAAAGATTTTATAAATCGCCTTGTCAGTCAGGGTTACGAATACATTACTATAAAAAGCGAACAGGACTTAATTGACAACCTCCGTACACAGCTTGAAAAACTTAATAACTATACCTTTTTCGATAAAGAATGGAACGACTTTTACAGCAGTGTGATTTCCAATGGAAATGATGGTATTGTTGAGAAAACTCGCAAAATACAGGAAGATTATCTTCAAAACCTTACCCTTGATAACGGATATGTAAAAAACATCAAGCTGATCGACAAAACCAACATTCATAACAATCATTTGCAGGTAATAAACCAATACGAAGAAAATGAGGGTGAACGTAAAACTCGTTATGATGTAACGATTTTGGTAAACGGATTGCCATTGGTGCATATCGAGCTTAAAAAACGAGGGAATGCAATTCGAGAAGCATTTAATCAAATCAATAGATACCAGCGTGACAGCTTTTGGGCAGGTAGCGGATTGTATCAGTATGTACAGCTGTTTGTAATCTCCAATGGTACGCATACAAAGTATTATTCTAACACAACAAGATTTCAGCATATCAAAGATAATGCAGAGAAAAACACGGCAAAAAAGAAAAAGACTTCTAATAGCTTTGAATTCACAAGTTATTGGGCGGACGAAAAAAACCGTACCATCCCGGACCTTGTGGACTTTACAAAAACCTTTTTTGCAAAACATACGCTGCTTAATATTTTGACTCGTTACTGTGTATTTACCTCAGAGGATTTATTATTGGTAATGCGTCCTTATCAAATTGCGGCAACTGAAAAAATCCTAAACCGCATTATCGTTTCTACCAATCTCAAAAAAACCGGCAGAAAAGAGGCGGGCGGTTACATTTGGCATACCACTGGAAGCGGAAAGACTTTAACAAGTTTTAAAACTGCACAGCTTGCTCAAGGATTGAATTTCATTGACAAAGTATTGTTTGTTGTTGATAGAAAAGATCTTGACTATCAGACAATGAAAGAATATGACAGGTTTGAAAAAGGTGCTGCCAACAGCAACACCTCTACTAAAATTCTGCAAAAACAAATGGAAGATGATAATGCAAGGATCATCATCACAACTATTCAAAAGTTAGATAAATTCATATCTAAGAACAAAGAACATGAAGTTTATAAAAAACACATTGTTATGATTTTTGATGAATGCCACCGTTCTCAGTTCGGAGATATGCACAAGTCGATTACAAAGCACTTTAAGAATTATCATATTTTTGGGTTTACGGGCACGCCGATTTTTGCATCGAATTCTAACAGTTCCAATGCACCGAATATGCGCACTACGGCACAGGTTTTCGGAGGTGAACCGGACGAAAATGGGAACAAAGTAAGACCACTGCACGCATATACCATTGTAGATGCTATTCATGATGGAAATGTCTTGCCTTTTAGAATTGATTATATCAACACGATTAAAAACCCTGAAATTTTATATGACAAGCAAGTAAAAGCAATTGACCGTGAAAAAGCTTTGCTTGATCCTAAAAGAGTATCTGAGATTACACAATACATTCTTGAACATTTTGAGCAGAAAACTTATCGTAATCAAAGCCGTTCCTATTATGACCATAAAGTGATTACGAATGTAGAAAAAATGGCAAAGTCCAAGAATAATACGGTAACAGAGCAAAAAACAACTGCAAAAGTAAATGGTTTTAATTCAATTTTTGCAGTCGCATCTATTCCGGCAGCGATTGCATACTACAATGAATTTAAAAAGCAAATGGAAGAAACAGGTCATAAATTAAATATTGCTACGATATTCAGTTTTAATCCAAACGAAGAAGATCCGGATGATATCTTGCAAGATGAAAATTTTGACACAAGCGGTCTTGATCAGACTTCACGGGATTTTCTTGACAGTGCGATTGATGATTATAATAAGCTGTTTAATGTTAGCTATGATACATCTGCCGATAAATTTCCCAACTATTATAAAGATGTATCATTGAGAATGAAAAATCGTGAGATTGATTTACTCATCGTAGTCAATATGTTTCTAACGGGATTTGACGCTACTACTCTCAATACCTTATGGGTAGATAAGAATTTAAAAGATCATGGTTTAATACAAGCGTTTTCCCGTACCAATCGTATTTTGAACTCAGTTAAAACATTTGGAAACATTGTTTGTTTTAGAAACCTTGAAACAGCCACTAATAATGCCTTAGCGCTTTTTGGAGATAAAAACGCAAGAGGTATGGTTATTCTAAAAACTTACAATGAGTATATGAATGGCTATGAAGATGAGCACGGAAAACATATTGAAGGTTATAACGAGCTTGTAGCCAGACTGGTAAATGAATTTCCGATAAGCAGTCAAATCATTGGCGAGGATAACGAAAAAGAATTCATCAAACTGTTTGGTAGCATTTTGAAATTGAGAAATATTTTAAGGTGTTTCGATGATTTTGAAAGCGACAGTTCTGTATCCGTTAGAGATTTACAGGATTATCAAAGCATTTATATTGACTTATATCAAGATTATGCTAAAAAAAGCGATATTGAAAAAGAACGAATCAACGATGACATTGTCTTTGAAATTGAACTTATTAAGCAGGTCGAGGTCAATATAGATTATATCTTGATGCTCGTTGCCAAATATCACGAATCAAACTGCGAGGATAAAACGATTCTTGCTAATATTAATAAATCAATAGATGCAAGTGTTGAGCTGCGCAGCAAAAAAGCTTTAATTGAGGGATTTGTTGCCCAAATGACAGTAAAAACAGATGTTGAAAAGGACTGGAAAGACTTTGTTAAGAAGCAAAAAGAGGAGGAATTAGAAGCAATCATCAAAGATGAAAAACTAAAACACGATGAGGCTCAAAAATTTATAGAAAACTCTTTCAGAGATGGTGGAATAAAAACCACTGGAACTGATCTTGATAAAATATTACCGCCAATTTCAAGGTTTTCAAATGGCTCAAATAGGGCTTTGAAAAAACAAACTGTCATTGATAAGCTAAAAGACTTTTTTGAAAAATATTTCGGCTTAGTATAACACAAAATCCGCTACCAGTTAGAATTTGGTAGCGGATTTAACTATATAAAAATTAATTTAGAATTTACAATTTCTCTTGTTCTGTTGCAAACATTGTTCATTTGTGCAACCCATTCCATCTGATCTTTTGCCTTAAGTTCTTCTGTTATATTGTCGCTTTCTGCTAGTTGCTTTACGATTTGAAAAAACATATTTTCAGCCTGATTTTCAATATCGACAAGATAGTCATTTAGTTTCTCGCTTGTCAACAGGTTCATATAAATAATTTTGAACCGACCCCAAAAAGTTAGACCAAGAATCTAACGATTTGGAGGTCGGTTCATGGATCTTTACTCTGCAAAATTTGTATTGTTTTAAAAAAATAATTAAAGCCTAACTTTTTGGGGGTACATCAGTTTTATGACTGCTATGTCACCTTCTGCAGAAAAGGTGTGGATTGATATATCCGTTGGATTCTAAAAACATTTTGCGAAATTAGCACCCTCTACTCGGAAGGAGTGTATTCTACGGCTAGTACTTACGGATATTTACTTAATCAACAAACTCTTGCTGATTACAATATAGCGAGAGAGGGCAGATTATCGATATAGATACAAGTGTGGATAGGAATTATATTTACAATTTTAATATTTGTAGTTAAAATTAAAAAAAGCAAATAAATTATTTTTGAAAATCAACTTTCAGGACTATATCTTTTTAGAAGGGAAAGTCGTCAGGCGGTGAGTAAATGTATTATCGCATCAGGTCACCACCTAGAGACACTGCTGACGATTACAAAAATAATAACAAGGAGCATAAAAAATGAATAATAAAAAAGATATGTCAACTGTGGTGTATCTTGTAGATACATCGTATGGATTGATGAGTAGACTTGAGAGCGGAAGTTATACAGATAGTGGTGAACCTACCCGTATATCAAATGACACTCATGTACTTAATGCTTACATAGTTTCGGCTGTGCTTGTACTTGTATGTGACGCTAAGACTATATGCAAAGATACATTACCAAATGTTAATAGAATATATTGTGAAATAAGTAATATAGCAGAAACAACTTTTTACCTTGAGGCTGCCGAAAGTATGAAAAAATGGCAACTTGAAAAAATGTATGAAGAAGCGTACAAAACGGTTCAGAACATTGTTGATTCTCTTGCGGAACTCCGCAAAACTATTTCAGAATGCCACTAAATAGCTGAACAAGTTATTTTGTCGGCATACAAAATTGTGTTGCAGTTCAGCAATATTGCAAATTGCCCTTTGTAATGTTGTTGACCTCAGACTGCAACTGTACATGCTTTGACTTATTGTCCCTTTTCCATTGTCAAAGTGGTACAGGCCGGGGTACCAAATGGTACCCCGGCAAATATATAATAAATTAAAGGAGAAAATCAATGAAAAAAATTGTAGCCATATCTATGATAGTGGCAATCGCAACAGCTGTGTATTTAAGTGGTTGCAACACAAATGAAAAACATGAAAGTTTTTCAGATGCTTCTAACAGAGTTACTTCTTCTGTATCATCTGATGTAAAAAATGATACAATTCCGCAAACAGCTGTCGAAAGTACAAATGCAGTAAGCAGTTCTTCTGAAAGCTCTGCCGGCAGTAAGGTAAGCGGAACAAAGTATAAACATCTTGTCGATTATTACAATTCCGATGAAATGAAAAGTGTGATTAACTCAGCTGATGACGCCTATAACAATGACATATACACTTTGCGTATTACGTGTGAAGGTAACAGTATTGTATATAACTTTCGCATGGTACAAACTTATGACGGCGATGCAAAGGATGAAATAAAATCCTATCTTGAAAAAGCAATGGACTCTATGAATACCTCACTTAAAAGCGTAGTTGACAGCATTAATGAGGTTGTGGAAGACGATTGCACGGTTATCGTACGATACAAAAATGGCGACGGAGAAGTTTTATCTGAAAAAGAGTTTAAATAACCGTAAAATTTAATTATCAAAAATAATATTGGGGTACCAATTGGTACCCCAATAAATATTTTGACAATTAATTAAATAAATAGTAAAATTATGTTGATGAATATTAAGTTAATATTAAGGGAGCAAAAAACATGAAAAAAATAATACAACCAATATCAATATTGTTGATCATAACGCTGTTATCTGTGATATGTATAATACCATATGCAGCGACTATCGTTAACGGTGGTAATTACGAATTTACGGTTGTGGATGCAACCAAGGTCCAAAAGTATGTTGTAGGTATGATTGACTTAACTGATGATGAGAAATTTCTTTACGATACTAATGGTGACAATGTTTTGACCGTTATTGATGCCACTAATATTCAGAAAATTATTGTTGGATCTCAATTCGATACATCAGAACCGTCATCTTTGACAGAAACTACCTCGGTTTACGGAACTGAAGCATCCACAGAAAGTCCAAAGATGACAACAGAAAATATGGAATTCACAGAAACAACGATATCGGATTCCTCCTCTGCTTGTACTGAAGTAACAACTGAATATACTGAAACTACAGCATATACTGAAACTACTACAGAATGTGTTGAGGAAACGACAATTGTTGATGAACCATTGACAGAATCGACTGAAACAACTACGGAAGAAGTTACTGAACCTTCAACAGAAGAGTATACTGAGCAGATTACTGAACAGCCTACTACAGAGCCAAAACCAACTGTTCCGCCTAAAAGTGTGAAATTCAATAAGAATGGAATAACACTTGGGGTAGGGGAGTCATATACTCTTATTACTACTATTGAAAATGGGGATATTTCGCAAGTAGAGTTTACTACAGATAATAGTGAAGTAATTACTGTAGACGATAAAGGCAAAATGACTGCTGTGGGCATTGGTACTGCTACAATTTCTGCAAATACATATAACGGACTTAAAACCCAATGCAAGGTTACCGTCAAAAAGCTTGCTAATAGCATAAAGCTTGATAAGACAAGTATTACACTTGGAATCGGTGAACAGTATGATTTTTCAAGCTATGTGCCGAGTGGAACAGCAGCTTATTTTCGTTCTTATTATTCAGATGATCCGAACATTGCGGTTGTTCGAAAAGCCGGAGGTTTGATGACCGCAAAAAAGGCAGGAACAACAACCATTAGATGTAAAATGCCGAACGGTACGGAAGCAACCTGTAATGTAACGGTTAAGCCGCTTGCAACATCTCTTAAACTTAACGCAAGTGAAATTGTACTGTTCATAGGTCAAAGCTTTGACCTCAACAGCAGTATTCCGAAAGGTACAGCGGCATATTACAGACTTTACTCATCAAGCAATTCAAAGATTGCTACTGCTACACGAGCCGGCGGGCTGGTTAAAGGAATATCTACAGGTAAAACAACTGTAACTTGTACTCTAAATAATGGGAAAAAAGCTGTATGTAACATATACATAATGCCGCAGAGCAAGAAGATTTCAAATGTACCGTTGATTGGTCAGAGCAAATTGCCAACCGGTTGCGAAACTTGTAGTGCAACAATGTTACTTAAACACTATGGATACAATATTTCTGAAACAGCATTTGCAGATAAGTATCTGGTTACAAAACCCTTTGGTTATTCGAACGGCTCATACACAGGACCGGATCCGAATAGTGCCTTTGTTGGAACACCATACAGTTCCAACAGCTACGGAGCGTATGCACCGATTATGGCAAAATGTATGAATAAATACCTTTCAGACAAATCATACAAGGCTGTAGAAATCAGCGGGAAAAGTCTTGAATATCTTTCGGGTAAGTATGTTGCACAAGGTCAGCCGATTATGATTTGGGCAACAATTAATATGTCGCCGTCATTCAAAACAACCACTTGGAGAGTAAACTATACCGATGAAAACGCAAAATATAAACTCGGCAGTTACTATACTTGGATTGCCGGTGAACATTGTCTGTTGCTCACGGGATACGACAAAAATTATTACTATTTCAACGATCCTTGGACGAATGCTCGAACCCGCTACTCAAAAAGCGTTGTGAATTCACGCTATAATGAACTTGGCAAGCAAGCCATCGCTATGGTTAAGAAGTAATTTATTTATATAGCTTTAAAGGCAGGGTGCCATTAGGTATTCTGCCTATGTTTATGGAGAATTGTAAAAAGAACCGCCTTGTATTGTTGTACAAAGCGGTTCTTTAAAAAAATAAAACTAATTTTAACGGTTTTTCTTGTGCCCTCATCATATATTATGTAAAAAGCAATATCAATAAAGATCATCCAATATGTTTTGAATATTAAGAATATCAATGGCTTGTAGTCTGCCTAATTTGCGAAGATAGTCAGTTGGAGCTGAACGAATAAGCTTAGAGCAACGAACGGTAGTTTGCTTAGTTAGTCCGGCTTGCTTCCATAATTGAAGCTCATATTCACCTCTATAATTTTGTCTTGGAGGTTTAGATGTCATTTTTAATGATAAGATAACAGCTATATTATTTTCTAAAACAACAACCGGACGAAGTTTAAACTGTTGTGGGTTGTCCTCATAAACAACTCTTGTAAGCCATATCTCCCATTTTTCAGGGTTCGTTGTACTCACTCCAGTCATCCTCCTCGTCATCATCTTTCGGCAAAACTAAATACCCATCCTCATTATGATAACCGATACAATCGTCATCTGAATACTTTAATTTTTTAGTAAAAAGATTATTAGCATGTGATTTAAAATAATCTGATATTTCATCGTTTGGAATAAGATTATTTTGTGTTTGGTTATACACTTTTTTCCAAGGTGTGCCGTCTTGATGAGTTAATTTAATGAGATAAGAGCCTGTATATTTTCCGTAGTCTCTCATTACTTTCAGAAGAATTTCTAACTCTTCTGTAGAAAAAATACTTTCTGAATAATCCTCATCGATTGAAGTAATGGGTTCCTTACCGCATACCCTGTATTTATCATAGACACTTCTTACAACAGGTCCGTACTGCCAAGCTTCAATTTTATCATTGAAAAGTGGTTTGCCTGTCATAGCAAAAGAATATCCTTGTGCAAAATATAAAAGCTTATTAAGTTTGAGATTAGTGATAAAGTCATCGCTTTGGTTGTTATTAACGGTTACATTGATAAAAAAATCAGCAACATCAAAAACATTAGTCATAAAGATACTCCTTTCGTAATTGTAATTATAATTACATATTATTGTTTATGCAGTTTATTTTTTAATTTACGCTTTTTCAACGCAGTGTCGTTCTTTTATTAATTCATCGGGTATGATTTTACGGTAAGTTCCGTCATAAACAGATTTCCAAGGACTACCATCAGAATGCGTTATGTCAATAAGCTGTGTCGCAGTTAAATCCTTGCAGCGTTTGATTGTATCATCTATACAGTAGAGTTTATCTAATCCGTTGCTTGAAAAAGAAATTCGTGACCGTAATGGAAGAGTAAACTCATCCGATAAGCGTGTCTCAATTTCTCTTCTTTCGTAGACCTTATAATGCTCATAAACATCTTTAACTACCGGTCCGTACTTAAAAGCGTATATTTCATCATCAAATAATCTTGCGTTTGTTTGGCATAGATATTCAGCGTAACATAAATACACTAATTTTTCTAGCTTTAAATGCGAGCATTTTACCTGAGTAAGTATATATTTTGCAACGCTGACGGAATCAAGTGTCTTATCTTTTAATATCAGAGCAATAAACTCTGATACATCGGAGATAAGTTTAATATCTTTGAAAAAGCTATCTGCTTCTATTACAGACTTCCACGAAGAAGAGGTAGTATCAATAAGGTGTGTTGCAATAGGTGTATCTTTACCGCAACTGTCAAGTATTTGCTTGCTTACATCTATAACTTTTTGTTTATCACTCTTACCTTCAATCGTGATATCTAAGGCGATTCGTGTTCCTGACGAATATGAGCTGCTAATTATTACATAGTGTTTCATAACTTAATTAACCTCCTTCTGTTTTTTCTCCCAGTTGATATATCCTTCTTTATATTTGGCGTGCGAAGCTATATTACTTTTCTCGTACTTTTTTTCCCAAACTTGCAATTCCCACGGAAAGAATTTATTATCATTTGCTTTAGAAATGTATATATGAGTTGCTTTGTATCCATTTTTTGAGGAGTCTATACATCGTAAGTGTGGATAATTGTTACTAACAATGTTGTACACATCATCATGTTCGAACTCTTCATCAAAAATTACTCTAACTCCGAATAAATCATTTATACATTTTTTTAATGGTATATCACCATCGTTGTGAAATTGACAATAGGTTGCTATCTTGTTATCTAATGAGTTTTTTGCTTTAGTTCTTACTCTTACTTCTGCATTTGATAATCTTAGATCTGAATATGCTAACTGCATAGGGTTTTCTGATAGATAGGCAAGATAATCTATCACATATTCATAGGTACTCTTATTTAAAAACATTTGCTTAACAGATGTTCTTTTTAAGTTTAATTGACCATTTATTTCTTTTGCGTATGAATCTTTACAAATTTCATTGTACAAACTCATCGTAAATTCAATGGCTTTACATAAATCTTCAATCATAACGGTATTCCTGTTGCTGAATGTTGTAGGATGTTGTTGAACATTGCTAAAAAATAGTGCTTTTGCGAATTGCATAAACACTAATAAACATCTCTCCACTATTATTATACACGAATTTAGAATGAAGTACAACATATTGAGTGAAATTTTTCAAGTAGTTAGGGTACCAATTGGTACCCTAACTGCTTGAAAACAAAAAATATTCTGCTATAATGTAGGCAAATGTAAATGCTATTTTAATAATTTGCTGGTATTCTGAATACGGAATTTGCTTTCTTGTTGTATATCAGCAGAATAGTAACATAAGGTACCATTTGGTATTCTGAAAACGGCAAATCAAACAAACTGATTGTATAACTGTACAATATATCGATATAATTATCTATTGTCAACATAAAATTGAAGGACTATTTGTGCACTCTTACAAATTTAAAAATATTTTTTTAAATTTGTGCTTTTTCGACTATATATATTATAGAGAATAAAAATTCTTCAATAAATTCAAAAGCTATAAAAGGAGCGAAGAAATATGAAAATGACTAACAACATTAAGAGAACAATGACAATTGCAATTGCAGCGGCAATGATTACAGCAACAGCAATGCTTTCGGGTTGCGGTTGTGACGATAGTAATGCAATAAATAAGACTGCAACAACAGTTCAGACTACAAGCGTAGAAGAAACAACAGTTTCTGAAACAGCACCGACTCTTTCTGAAACAGATAAAGCAATTACCGATGCAGGACTCAAAGTAGGTGCTGACGGCAAAATTACTGATAAGAATGGCAAAGAAGTGAAAGTTGATAAGGACGGTAAGGTTGAGGTTAAAAACGAAAAGGGTGAAACCGTCAAGGTAGATTCTTCTGAAGTGAAAAAGGCAAATCAGAACAAGGTAAAGGTTGACAGCTATCCTACAAACTCATCTTCTCAGAAGAAGGACACAAGCACATCAGGCAAGAATAACAATTCTTCCTCAAAGTCAAATACTTCAAAATCTGACAGCAAAAAGGACACTTCATCTAAGAGCGACAGCTCAAAGCAGGAGAGTTCAAAATCTGAATCATCCAAAACACCGCAGAGCAGTTCATCAAGTTCAAAAGCTGACTCATCTAAGAATGAATCTTCAAAGCCGACTCCTAAGCCTCAGCATACACACAGCTGGACAAACATTACCGAAAAAGTAAAAGTTGTTGACAAGAAAGCATATACCTACGAGGAACCAGTGTATGAAGAACACGACAGAACTTTGTGTAATGATTGTAATAAGGATGTTACAGATGATGCAGTTCGTGAAGAACATATGATTTATGAGCTCGAACATGGCGGCAAAGGTTCTTATCGTAATGAATGGGTGCAGGTTCAGGTAGGCACTAAAACAGTTACTGTTCCGGAGAAAAGCCATTACGAAAACAAGGTAATCGGCAGAAAATGTTCGGGTTGCGGTAAAGTAGAATATTACTAATTGTCAGTAATTAAAGGGGAGTTGTCAACAGATGACTCCTTTTTTTGTGCGGAGAAACGACATAACATTAAAATAGAATAAATAAATATTTCTGAGCAAAGTTGCATATGTGACTTTGCTCTATTTTTTTGCAAATTTTAAATAATGAATAAAACGATGAATATTATTTACACAGAGCAACAAAAAATATAAAAATTAGTAAAATAGTTTGCTATAATGGTTATAGGAATGAATAAAACGATGAATATTGTAACAAAAGGGGGCTATAGTCCAATGTTTTATTATCAGTCGTATTAAGCGAATTGCTTGATACAATCGTGTATGCTACGATAAACAGCAAAAATTTTGTAAAGGAGAACGCCCATGAGGAAATTCTTTAAAAAGCTTATGGCTGTAGGATTGTCTGTGGTGACGCTTGTGTCCGGTATGTCAATATCAATGGGATCAGCGGCGGCTGCTACAGCATCCACAACAACCGGTCAATGGGTAACTACTACGGTATCCAGAAGTACTAACTTTACGTTGCCGGGAATACCTGCGTCAGAAACATGTAAATTTACCATAAATGGTGATGAAGGTTTTTGTATTAATGCAGATAAACTGACTCCATCAGGTAAAGACAAGTATAAATATACATATGTGGATCCTAAGTCATCTAAATATGGAATGATGCGAAAGGCTGTGTATCTCTATCTCAATAAGAATTTGAAAACTACAATTTCAAATGTAATGAAGAAGCAGGGATTCGCAGCTCCGACAGCAAATACCACTTTTGTGATGATGCATTTTTTGCTTAGTTACATTAACGAAGGCGGAAATGAAAACGGCTTGAGTAGTGATCCGCAGGGAATTAAATATAAGATGCAGGGATATTATCCTTGTATTCCGGCGATTTATAGGGAACTCAAGGCTAATAAAACGGCATTGCCGTCTGCAAGTGATTTCCTTTGCTATCTCGTAACACCGCGGAGTGATACTTATCAAACTCTCTTCATGGTGGCAAAGAACACACTCGTTATCAAAAAGGTTGATTCTGTGTCAGGCAAAGGTCTCTCAGGTGCTACTTTCTCGGTAACATACACTCCGGATGGAAAAAATAGTGTTGGTAGCAAAAAATCTATGGGTTCTTATACGACCGGTAGTGGCGGTACAGCTAAGGTTTGTTTACCTCCGGGAAATTACGTTATTAAAGAAACTAAACCACCTAAAAATTATTCGCTGAATTCTGTATCACAGACAGCTAATTTCACAGGAAAAGGTACAATAACAAGAACCTTTAAGAATGACAGGCTCATTAAGATTCAGTTACAGAAAACATCTGCAAACCCTGAATTAACAAAAGGCAACAGTTGCTACAGCCTTGCCGGAGCAGAGTATAGTATCTATACCAATAAATCATGTTCTAAAGGCAGCTATTTTGGCTTAATCAGAACGGATGCCAATGGCTTAGGCATGTACGGTGCCGGTCTTGATTCAAAGGGCAATCATGTAGGTTCTGATGTTGCTAATAAGACCTATTATGCTAAGGAAACCAAAGCTCCAAAGGGTTATAAGCTGGATACAACAGTTTATACCTTCAAGGATTCCGGCAAGAAAACTGTTGACGGCGTATCTATTTACAGCTTTACTTGTTCTGATAAGCCTGCAAACGATCCTGTGACTGTTCTTCTTAAAAAGCAAGACGCAAAAACAGGACAGGCTACAACAAGACTTGCCGGAGCGGAATTTGCTCTCAAATATTACGCTGGCACTTACAAGACAGAAGAAGAACTGAAAGATATCAAAGCTACTCGTTCATGGGTGATTAAAACAGATGAAAATGGTAGGGCAAGTTTAACTAAAGATTACCTTGTATCTGGTGATGATTTCTATTATGCAACTGATTCCGGACGACCTGCATTGCCTCTTGGCACATTAACCATTCAGGTGACTAGTTCACTAAAAGTGTACCGTTGTATGAGTCAAAACTAATTATACATAAAGGAGTATGTCGAATTATTAATAGTTATGTTACGAGTCAATAGGCTCTTTTTTTATACCCAAATTTAGGTCGTAAAAGGCTAATAACAGGTGATTTGTACAAATACAAGTATTTTATATTGTCAGAGTTCACAAAAATAAAACAACTTTCAAAAATATATTTACAACTTCGAATAATGTGATATATAATAACATCATTCGAATAAAATATATGCTAAACCAATAACATATTCGCCGTATAAACAAAGCGAGGTGATAAAAACAATTTTTAGTAAAAATTAAAATGAGGTGATAGTTGTAATTTAATTGCGGAAACTGACAACAAGATTTAGATTTAAGGAGGAAAGTATGAATAAAAAATTAAAAAAACTTGTTTCAGTAACATCGGTAACTTTATGTGCATTGATTGCATTTTCATTGCCAACACAAGTGTTTGCACAAAATCTGCCGATAAATACAGAAGTTAAAACTCAAACTCCGAATGAAGAACAATCTTCTGATGAATACAAAACCGGAAACATTCTTTCAGAAATCAAAGACGAGAGAGATGAATATTCAAAGCAGTTCCGTTTGGATGACGGCACTACAATGGCTGTAAGTTATAAGGAGCCTATCCATTACAAAAATGCGGCAGGAGAATGGGTTGATTATGATAACAGCTTGAAAAATGAAACCGTAAATTCAGCATCCCCTGATGAAGTTACAGAGGAATATACTAATAAAAAGAGCGATTTTAAGGTTAACTATTCTAAAAAATCCAAAGAGAACTCTATGGTTAAAATCAAGGACGATAACCAAAAAATCAGTTGGGGATATAAGGATACAAATAAAGTAAAGTCAACTATAGTAAACAATGATGAAAAGCTGACAGGTAATGACAAATTTACAGCATTAAAAAATCTTACATCTGAAATTACATACGAAAACATTTATGATGATGTAGATGTTCAGTATTTTACAACCACAACAGGTGTAAAAGAAAATATTATATTAAAGAATAAGAATGCAAGGAGCGATTTTTATATTCAGTATAAATTTAATAATCTTACTGCAAAATCTGTAGATGATAAAACAGTGGAATTATTAAATTCTAAAGGTGAAGCTGTGTATAAAATTGAAGCCCCTTTTATGTTTGATAATGACGGCAACAAAAGCACGGATTTAACATTATCAATAACAGAACAGAAGAAAAATAAGCTTACGCTCAAAGTTTCTGCAGATAAAAAGTTCCTTTCGGATTGTAGTTATCCTGTAACTATTGATCCGCAATTTACTACAAGTCAAAACTGGCAGAAATCTCAGTGTACATATGTTGATTCATCAAAGCCGTCAACTTGTTTCGGCTATGGCAGTACCAGTGGCTATATAGGCTCTGTTTATGTCGGAATAATTAGTAGCGGAATGTATCGTACATATTTTAAATTTGATAATTTGCCAACTCTCAACAAAGGTGATATGGTAGTTCAGGCTCATATGAACCTGCATTTACAAAACAATGACTATAATCATAATATGAATATAGGTGCATATTCACCGAACGGTTCTTGGTCACAGGATAAATTAACATGGAAAAATCAGCCGTCATACAATTCAAATGTTGTTGATTACGAAACATTTACTAAAAATGAATCGGAAACTTGGCATAGTTGGGATGTTACATCTTGTGTAAAGCGTTGGTATAATGGTGAGGCTAATAACGGCATCATGTTAAAATCCCTTAACGAAAACAATGAGGATCAATGTGCAGCTTTTTATTCCTCAAGCTATCCTACATCATCAACGCCTCGTCCGCTATATACTATTGTTTACAGAAACAACAAAGGTCTTGAAGATTATTGGACATATTCAAGTTTTTCTGTTGGTTCAGCCGGAACAGCATATGTAAACGATTATTCAGGTAATTTGACATTTGTAACTTCTGATGCATCAACAGCAAGCGGATATGCTCCTGCGTCGGTACAGCATGTATATAACGGATATATGGCAGGAGATAAGTATTCAAAAACTACACCGTATGTCGGTCGAGGTTGGCGACTTAATATACAACAAACATTGTTACCGTCAAGTGAATATGGTTTAACAGGTACAAGTAAGGATAATTATCCATATGTATATACTGATGAAGACGGCACAGAGCATTACTTCTACAAGAAAACTGAAAATGGGAAAACGAAATATCTTGATGAAGACGGCTTAAAGCTTGAACTTACTACATCAGGTAGTGGAAGTAGCAAGTATGCTATTAAAGATGAGAAAGATAATTATATTTACTTTAATACCAAAGGTCTTCTTACAAGTACAAAAGACTCCAATGGTAATAAAACGACAATAAATTATGCTTCAGACGGTACTACAATAAATTCTGTTACAGGCGGAAGTAATAAGAAAATATTACTTCAGCAGACAGCAGGAAGTGATACTAAATATATTAGATATACGGTTGATCCGGCAGGAAGGAAAACTGAATTTAGAGATAGTAGCGGTCTTTTATATCAAATCAATAAACCTGACGGTAGTCAAATAAAACTTACATACGACAATGACAAAGCGTTGAAATCAATTACAGATATCGACGGATACAAAGTAGTGTTTGAGTACACAAGTACAGCATCGGGCAAGAAAGTATCTGCAATTCAGGAATATGGCAAAGACGGCACGGCAGGTCAGAAAATTACATTTGACCGTACAAAGTATAATACAACGGTTAAAAAGACATACGGTGCGGATGGAATCGCAAACACGGATGACGATTTAACTTCAACATATCAGTTTGATGAGTTTGGTAGAACAATCTCCATAAAAAGCGAGACAAAAACAAGAGATTTAGGTGCGTCTGTTTATACTTACACAGACGGCGTAAAGAATTCTGCTGCAGACAATATCAAAATGTTAAATAAGGTTAACTCAAATTATTCAACAGGTTCAAATTCAGTTAACCTTATTTCAAATTCCAATATGGAAACTGATTCTTCTTGGACAGCCGGTGCTTGGGGTGGATCAAATACATTTAATGAAGAGTATTCTACATCACAGCATTATTTTGGAACAAAATCTCTTGAAATTTCGGTGTCTGCTTATGAAGGAACATCAAGAGGAAGAGTGTATCAGGATATCAGCAACACAGTTTTAGAGCCGGGAAAAACTTACACACTTTCAGGTTACATAAAAACGGTAGGTGTTGTAAACGGTTCGTCTGATAATGCAGGTGCGTTTATCTGTGCTGAATCTCATAATTCTGACGGCACATTTACACCTTCATATTCTGATTTTGTAGTTGGAAATACCGATTCAGCTGTAGATAACGGTTGGCAAAGAGTTAGTACAACTTTTAAAGTGCCTGAAAATTCCAGCAAAACACGAATAAACCTTGCTTTAAAGCAGTCAACAGGTACAGTGTATTTTGATGGAATTCAGCTTGAATCCTACACAGTAGCAAATAACTACAATATGCTTGAAAATTCAGGATTTGAAAAGTATTCGTCAAACGGATTGCCAACATCATGGTATGACGGATATTCTACTCTGAATAATGCAATTGATTGTAAAAGCGAAGCACACCAACAAGGAAAATATTCTTTCCGTATAAAAGGTGAAGCCGGCAAAGTAAAAAGTATCTGTCAGAATGTAAATATTACAGGAAAAGAAGAAGATACATATATTGTCAGCGGTTGGGCATATGCAAATGCTGTTCCAAAGAATGAGGATGATACGAGGAAGTTTAAAATTTCCGTAAAAATCACTTATTCGGATAACTCAACAAAGTACAAAACACCTGCACCGTTTAATTACTCGATTTCAGGTTGGCAATACACATCTGCAGCTTTTAATTTGAGTGACGGAACAAATAAAGTAAAAACTCCTAAAACCATAACAATATATCTCAGTTATCAAAATCAGGGAAATTATGCGTATTTTGATAATATTTGTCTTGTAAAAGACAACGCAATGAGTTATACTTATGATAAAGACGGAAAAGTTATCAGTGTAGTTGATAATTCTAAAAAGCAGTCAACTATGGAATATAAAAATTCCGACTTAACAAAGAATATTGATGCTAAAGGCTACGCTTATGAGTACACATATGACGATAATCATAATGTAACTAAAATCGAAAGCCAAACACATATGAATTATAACTACACTTACAGTACGAAAGGCTTGGCTACATCACTTGAAGTAAAGTGTTACTCTAAAGTAACAGATGTAGGTATATTAAAAAGTGAAGTTACTTATGATTCAAACGGCTTGCTTTCAAGTGCAACCGATCAGGATGGCAACAAGGTTGAGTATAAGTATGACGGTAACAAAGGTACCCTCACGCAGACAACAGATAAGCTTGACAGTAAAAATCCTGTTGTAACAGACTATACTTATGACAGCAATACCAATCAAATTAAGTCGGTTAAGCAGTCCGACAGTAATGGCAACGAGTATTCAATTGCATACTCTTATTCATCAAAATCAAAGTTACTTGAAAAAATTTCTCGTGACGGAACTGATTATTCAATTAAGTACGATGAATTCGGCAATAAGATTGATTCAAAGGTTGGCTCACAGTCACTTGCAAGCTATTCTTACGGTGCAAACAACAGACCTCTTTTAAGTTTAACTTACGGTACAGGTCAAAATGTAAGTTATGCTTATGATGAATTTGGTAATGTAAAAACAAGAAAGTATAACGGCAAAACCGCATTTAATTGGTATTCCGACCGTGGCGGTAATATAATTCGTGAAAACGATTATCTTAATAAACGCTTGACTGATTTCACATACGATACAACAGGCAGACTTGTTCGTCAGACTGTTGCTGACTCATCTGTAACAGGAAGTTCCAACAAGCTCTTGTTCGGCTTTGAGTACTCATATGACCTTAATAATAACATTACACAGGTTGTTACAAAGACAACGGATAAAACTGTAAAGAACAAGTTCACATTTGGAAAAGATAACCTGCTCAAAACTTTCGCATTGAGCACAGGCAAAAAGGTCGATTATACTTATGACGGACTTAACCGCCTTACAAAAACATCATTGACTACTTCTGCTGACAAACCTATTGATACAACATACACTTACTTTGCGAGTAAGCGTGGTTCGGATTATACAACTACAAAGTTGAAATCCGAAACTATCAACGGTGAGAAGTATGAGTATAAGTATGATGCACACAGTAATATTACCGATGTTACCAAAGACGGAGTTTTACAGTATCATTACGGTTACGATATGATGAATCAGCTTGTTAGCGTAGATGATAAGCTGAACGGCAAAGTTTATAACTACACTTACGATGCCGGCGGTAACCTTATATCCGAAACTGTTACCGATTCAAACGGTACAACAAGCAATGCGTATGAATACAACAATTCAAATTGGGGAGATGTTCTCACATCATATAACGGTCAGAACATAACCTACGATGAAATCGGCAATCCGCTTACATATCGTGACGGAATGTCAATGACATGGAAGAACGGCAGACAGCTTGCAACACTCACAAATGGCGATACAAGCATAAGCTATGGCTATGACAGCGGTAGTGTTCGTACAACTAAAACCGTAAACGGAGTAAAATACACATATGCTTATCTTAACGGACAGCTTATGTATGAAACTCGTGGCGACGCAAAGTTCTATTATTCCTACGATGCAAACGGAATTTTGTATAATGTCAGATACACTTTGACTGACGGCGGTACCGAGTATTCCTACTACTACACCCACAATTCCCGTGGCGATATTGTCGGAATTTACAACGGAGCAGGCGAACTCAAAGCACATTATGAATATGACGCTTGGGGTAATGTGATTTCTATAACCGATAATAACGGCAATGCAATCACAAATCCAAATCATATCGGTAACCTGAATCCCTTCCGTTACAGAGGTTATTATCAGGATACAGAAACAGGTCTTTACTACCTGATGAGCCGTTACTACGACCCTGTTACTCACAGATTTATTAATGCTGACGGTTATTTCCAGTCAGGCGGTAATATTCTGGATGCTAATATGCATTCATATTGTGGTAATAATCCGATTATGTTTGCAGATCCAACGGGCTTATGTTATGAACCTCAATATACGAGTGCGGGAACATATATCGGTAAATATTGGGTTATAAAAACAGCAGTTCCGGGTGTACCGGGTTTTTGTAATAGTTGCAAATCTAACGGTTCAAATTCTGGGAACAAGTATTATGTTGAATCTTCTAAAAATAATAAAAATACAAAAGGAGATAGTAACTGGACACCAAGAAAAGACCCTAAAAAAGGGTCAGAAAACAGGCAAAAATCCGGCGATCGCGAACGTAATGTTGCTCATCCCAACGGCGAGGAACATAGTAGGGTTCCTAAAGGCAACGGAATAAAACATTTAACTGAAACACCATTTGAAGAGCGCATGGGTAATTTTGGTATATGTTTAGCTTGTGCGGTTGCAGTTATATATTTAGTAGGTAATGATGTTACCGGTGCTGGAGTTGCGGATGATGTTGCACTTGTACCTACTATTGCATTGCTTTGGGATAGTGCCAGTAAGGCTTTTGGTTAAAATATGGAAAAGAAATTAGTTAAATTAAAAAACGGAATAACTTTTATATCACAGAAACTTGATAATGTTCATAGTGTTACTATCAGCGTTAATTTCAAAGTTGGTTCATTATATGAAGATCAAATCAATAACGGAATTACGCATCTGATTGAGCATTTGTTTTTTAGGCAATGGGATAATTTGCCTCAGAAACAATTGTATTATGAAATGCAGTGCATGGGAGCAGAAATTGCAGCAAAAACATTTCACGATTATGTTAGCTTTTCAATCACCGTAACACCCGACTCATTTATTAAAGCATTTAAACTTATCACAAAATGCCTAAATAAATTTGACTGGACTGATGATATAGTTAAAATTGAAAAAGAAGTTGTTTACAAGCAAATTGAAAATGATTATCAAACATTTGATAATTGGATTGATAGTTACTACTTTAAAGATACCAAATACGAAAAAACTATTATGGGTACGATTGAATCTGTACAATCAATATCTTTAAAAGATATTAACTCTTGGAAAGATAAATATTTTTGCAGCAACAATTCTTGTGTAGCTATCACTGGTAATTATTCGGACGAGGATTTTTTGACAGTTCAAAATATTCTTTCCCAAATTAATTCTTCTGGAAAACTCGCCGAAACAATTATCTGTTATCCACTGCATTTTGAAAAAAGAAATATCAGTAACAGGTATTCACTAATCTCTAATGATACAGATATTAGTGATATAACAATCTTTTTTGATATTAATAAAGATTATAACTATGAAACTGTAAGACTTCTTTCAAGTATACTTGGTGAAGGTTGCGGAAGTCTGCTATCAATGATTTTAAGAGAAAATTATAATTTTACAGATGATATCTATACTAATTTAACATGCTATTGTGGATTTCGCCGACTGTCAATTTCTTTCAGTGTAAATAATTCTGACTTTATTGAAAGTCTGCACCATTTCTTTAAATCGCTTGTAGATTTTAGAAAAGAAATTTCAACAAATGATTATTTGACATCCATCAACTTTTTTACAAAAAATCAATTATTTGATTTAGACAACTCTAACGAGCTTAATAGCAATTATGTTTTATGTGATTTTGTATTATATCTGTCTCTTATACACATCTCCGAGCCCACGAGACGTAGCTACATCTCGTAT
>ENA-OZAJ01000217-OZAJ01000217.1-human-gut-metagenome-genome-assembly--contig:-NODE-217-length-35009-cov-16.349574_pt1 | contig 35009 bp, 49 predicted proteins | sample MGYA00243301_ERZ653499 | MGnify/ENA primary metagenome ERZ653499 (study PRJEB26926, sample SAMN06165039) | human gut metagenome | biome: ENVO:00009003; feature: ENVO:2100002; material: ENVO:00002003... | reverse complement strand
GTGAGGGCGGGAGCGGGTGCGTGTGCGCATGCGTGAGGGCGGGAGCGGGTGCGTGCTGGCGGGTGATCTCTGAGGGGTGCGGCTGGAGGATCGGGGTGTGATCGTGGGATCGGGCTGGGTGGCTGGCTGCCGATGCGCCGAAGGTGGGAGGACAGTGCGGGCCTGAGCGCGAGCCGAAGGCGAGCGCGAGGGAAGGCAACGAACGCAGGGTAAACAGGGGGGGGGTGGGTCCCGTGCTAACACTCCCCATATTTTCTCCCGTGGTTTTTTCAGGACTATGGGGCTGGGAACTTTCCCTTATTCGACTTTGAAATCCGCGGGGGATTGGTTTTCGGGGCCTGTTCCTAAAAAACTTTATTATCTCTGATGTTGCGACATTTCGGGATTTTGCTTATATTTGCGCAAAACTTCATGCTATGAAGATACTTTGTAAATCGCCGGGGGCGCCTCAGCATGAGAGCTGCGACTTCCTGCGCATTTCTCTCAAGGACACGCCCGCGGAGGGTTACGAGCCTATGGCCGGCGGGAAGCGGTACGTATTGGTCACTGAAATCTCCCAGCGATGGGCGCCAGCAGAGTAAGCCATGCGTAAGATCATACCCCCCCCCACTGCCTTCGCTTCGTTCACCGGCTCGACCGATTATGTGGGCAATTCTGATGCGGACCTGAGCCGCAACCTTGCGGAGAATGTCGATCTTCCCGCTATCTTCCGGACGCTGGATCAGGGCGTATGTCCGGGGCTGATACTGTCGGCCGCCGATGGCAGTATGATTATCTTCTCAGGATATACGATGATAATTGGCAACGATACGATCGTCATTACCTTCGCGCCGATCAAGCTGTTCAACCTGTCGGTGTCGGTGTCGCTCACCAAGACCGATTCGGGCGGTACGGCCATTCGGATTCCCGGCTCGGAATGGTATCTGGAGGCATCGACGCAAAGCGGGGCGTAAGAAAATTTGGAAATCCGGAATTTCTCCCTATCTTTGTGATGTCGGGCGCGCAACCCGATCGGCCGGGGCGGTTTTGTTTTTTCTCAGATTCATTCCCACTTTCCCAAGATTCAGGTGTGTACCCGGCCGCCTTTCGAAACCTCTAGGCCTGACAGTCGGCCTGTTCGCATAATGTTTGGATTTTGCAGCGGCGCCGGAATTTTTCCGGCGCTTTTTCGTCTCTTTTTTGATTTTACCGGAAATTTCGCTAAGTTTGTCCGGACATTAACCCCGAAGCAATGATTATCGCCAACTCCACCAGCGCAGTGCGCATAAACTCCCAGAACGTCATCGGCATCGACCTCGACGAGTTCACCGGGACCGTTACTATCCACTCTTCGGTGGACAACGAAGAGCTGGAGATCACTCCCGACCTGCCGGCGTCCGGACCGGGTCTCTACATGGCTCTGGTCCGCGCCGTGGCTCAAGACAAGCCTTTGTGCGACATCCGTAAATTCAAGTAGCGATGGGAACGAATCCGTGGGCGAACAGAGCGGCGGGCGCCGCGCCGGCCGCGGGCGCCGACGCCGAAGAGCGCGCCGCCCTGATGGAAGAGGTCCGCGCCGAGGTCCGCGAGGACGTGCGCAAGCGCTTCGGCGATGACAAGAATCCCGTGACGGAGTTCCTGCTGAAAGTCGGGGTGCTGGAGGACATGGAGGTCATGCGCCGCGTCACCATGCGAACCTCCGACAACAAGCTGATATATCAGTGCGGAAAGAAACTCGACCTGCTGAAAACCTACATCGCGCTGGCCAAGGAGACCATCGTCATGCAGGAAAAACAGCAGAAAATAGACTCGGCGGCCGGCGCCGGCGACGATAAGGACGAGGTGATCGTTTCACTGGAAAGAACCTGATGAAAGTACGGCTGGACATACCCCTGAACCCCAAGCAGGTAGAAATGTATAACCTGCTCAACTCCGGAAAGTTCACGGAAATTCTGTTTTACGGCGCGTCCCGCTCCGGCAAGACTTTCCTGATACTTTTCTGGATGATCGTTCAGGCCATCGTCTACAATGCCAACTCGCTGGTGGTGCGCGAGACCTTCACCTCGCTCAACATGGGTATGATCCGTCAGACGCTGCCCCGCGTGCTGGACGCCATAGCCCGCCTGAACGGCAAGAAAACATACCAGAAACTCATGGTCGGAGGAAAGCCCTTCGCCAAGTACAACGGCAAGGACAACGTGCTGACGCTGTTCAACGGCGCCTACATCCAGTTCGCGTCGATACGCGCCGGGGCGGACGGCGCCGGCGACACCTACGACAAAATCCTCTCCACGGACTGGGGCCACATCTTCGCCGACGAGGTGTCGGAGATCGACTTCGCCGCCATCGAGACCCTCTACTCGCGTCTGGCGCAGCTGTTGCCCGTGCCCAACATCATGTTATACGCCCTGAATCCCACTACCGAGTTGCACTGGACCTACAAACGCTTCTTCAAGCAGGAGAACATGGACGGATCGCCCCTCTCGGAGTCCATCACGGAGCTGATGTACGCCATGCACTTCTCCAAAGACGACAACGTGCAGTTTGTGTCCAAGCAGTATTTTCAGGGGCTGGACCGACTCTCCACCCTCTCCCGCGCCCGCTTCCGCGACGGCGAGTATTCGAAGATCGGCACCGGAAAGTATTTCCGGCAGTTCACGTGGCTCTACCGGCCGCATATCGACCAGATCGTCGAATGCGTGATCTACACCGACCCATCGGCCAAGTCGAAGGAGACCAACGACTTCAAGGCCACGGTAACGCTGGTGCGGACCGTAGACACCCGCATCTGGCTCTGGGACTGCCGCGCCGTGCAGGGCACGAGCCATCAGATGCTCGAAAACATCTACGAGCTGGCCATGAAAGCGCCCCTGACCCCGCGCATTATCATCGAGAAGAAACAGCTTCCCCTCGACTTCGAGAAGACCTTGCAACGCTTCCAGATCGACAACCGATGGACGGCGCCGATATGCTGGGACACGCTCAACCACGGCGACAAGTTCTCGTGCATCGAATCGACGCTGGAGCCGCTGGTGAATACCGGGAAATTCGTATTTTGCAACGAATTGCAGAAATGCGGCGTCTACGAGCATATCATCGACCAGTTCGTGCGATTCTCCGACACCAAGACCTCGGACCGCAAGGACGACATACCCGACGCCTGCGCGAAGGGCGTCACGTTCCTCAACCACAATATTGTCCAACAGTCGCGCACCGACGGCGCGCAGGTACTCTTCTACCGCCGCGGCACGCTGACCCAAATTCCAAGCTGATGCCAGTAGCAGTCAAAAACCAAAATTGGATTCAGGGCGTATACGACCCATCGACCGGAACGCATGACCCCGGCATAGCAACGCAAGTCTGCGCATCATTTCCCGCGTCGGCATTCCCCGACGGGTATCTGCGCTTCGCCGCGGCGCCCGCCGATCTGTTCGAGGCGCAGGCCGATCAGGCGTTTGTATTCGGCCGCACCGCCGCGGGGGAGATGACGGAACCCGTCATGGCCACCGGATCGCCCTTGACGGTAACACTCGGCGCCGAGTGGCTCGCCGACGTCGAAACCGTCTTTATCGACATCGAATGCACCGAAGATGTCACGGACCATGCCGCGTGGGCCTCGGCGGTCATTCAGCTCGACATGTCGCCGAACTACTTCCCCGAATCGGCGCTTGGCATCTACATCACGCCCCAACAGCTCCGGCAGTTCAAAAACATGTACCCGGACTGCGTGTCCGACGCCTACCGCGCCGCCGTGGGAGAGCTGACGGCCAACATCGGCAACATCTTCGACATGGCCGCCATGCTCGGTGAAGAGGACGAGAGCCGCAAGGACGACACGATACGCTGGATTTTGCAGGTCCTGACCGCATACAACATCGCATCGCCGAGCCTGAACTACTCGGAACCCCTTGCCGCGGCCTACGAGAAGGTCGCCCAAACCATCATCAAACTCAAGGGCGGCGTGGTGTCGCTCGAAGAGCCGGCGCCCTACCGCACCGATTCCCAGAACGCCAACGCGGAAGTCATCACCTCCCGTTACAAATACCTCGGATAATCATGGCAAAATTCCATTTCCCGAAAATCAATCCCTATCAGGTGCCCCAGCAGATCGGCACCGGCAATATCGAATCCCGGTATCTGTTCAACAACTACCGCCGGGAGTGGACGCCGGCGCTGTGGCGGCGCGCCGTGGACATGGCCATCCAGTACTCGGACATGTCCCTGCTGGACACCCTTTACTCGTGGTGCATGCAGTCGTCGCCGTTCTTGGTCTCGCAGATCAACAAGCGCCTCATCCCCATCTATAAGCGTAACTTCGTGTTCGGCCGCAACGGCCGCGAGAACTCCCGGCTGACGGAGAAATACATCCGCAACTCGTGGTGGTTCAAACGGTTTATCCGATACATCCTCCTGTCGCAGTTCTACGGATGCAAGATGGTGGCCATCAACCCCGAAAAGCGCAAGGTGGTGGACTTCCCCCTGCGCAACATCGACATCTTCAACGAAGCCCTGCGTTTCCAGACCTTCGAATACTATCAGGTCATCAACGCCGCGGACTACGATAACCTCTTCTTCTTCCAGCCGGAAAGCGATCAGGATTTCAAGCTCGGCCTTCTGCAATCCATATCCCGCGCCATGATCGGCATCGTGGAAATGTTCAACGACTGGCAGGTGCTGGGCAAAAGGTACTCTTTCCCCCTCACAACCATCGGTTACGACGCCAACAACGCCAAGGCGCAGACGCAGGCCCAGACCGTGGCTTATAACCTCGACATGCTCACCATTCCCCTGATCCCCTACGTGCAGGACATGGTGAACAACGGCAAGAGTCTTTACTCCATCGAGGTAAACCCCATCAACACGCAGACGGGTTCCGACGCCTTCCGCGTGATGAAGGAGTACATCGTGGAATACCGCTCCGAGATCATGCAGGCGGTAACCGGCGGCACCCTGCTCGGCTCCACGGAGAAAAACACCAACTCCGAGCAGCTGGCGCAGATACATTGGGAAATCTATCAGGACATCCTGAACGCCGACGCCGAAATGGCCCTGATGATTATGAACCGCGAGGACACCAAGCACAAACTTGCCGTGCTGTTCGATGACGCTTCCATCGAATCGGCCCCCATCATCGAACTCCCCGACGACCGTCTGCCGATCAGCACCTTCGTGGACGTGGGCAACATGATGGCCAAGCAGGGGTCGAAGTTCAAGCCCGAAGCGTTCCGGCGCGTAGGTATCGACCCCTCGGACGTAGAAGCCGAAAAGAAGGAGGAAGATAAGCAGAGCCTGATCGGCCGCGTGTTCAACCCCCGGAAGAAGGAGGATCAGACCGAAAAGGTAACCGAGAAAACCGAGACGGAATGAAAACCGCGCGCGACTTCGAACTCGACTGCCGCCGGCTCCGGCAACATCTGATCGAGGTGTTGCCGGCAAAGCTGGGGGCGTCCATGCTGGAAGAGACGCGCACCAACTTCCGCAACGAATCCTACGGCAACGACGACGTGAGGGAGCGGTGGCCGGAACGGCGCTACGAGGACAAATTGACCTACCCCAAGCTCCGATACACGGGACGCCTGTTCCGATCCATCCAGCCGAAGGTGCACCGCATCTCTTCCCGCGCCGCGGTCGTATCGCTCGGATCCCCCCTCTCCTATGCGCAGGTGCACAACGAGGGATGGCGCCCCGGCATGCCTATCACGGGTTCCACCCTGCGCCAGCCGCCCAGCGCCACCAAACGGGTATGGCTTCCCCGGCGGCCCAAACAGCGCCAGTATATGGGCATCGGCCGGCGCTCGGTCCGCAAGTTCATGCAGGTGATCCGAAAAGAGGTGAATGCGGCCATGCGAAAATAATTTTTTCGCCGGAATTTGGAATTTATCTGAAAATAACTTACGTTTGCGTGAAATATGTTCGGTGACATCATAGATAGGATCATTCAGGTACTTCGCAATTCTCAGGTCGTGATTGCGAATAAAATGTCCGTCTGCGTCATATCATCCGACGAAACCCAGACCGTCAATACCCCCCTCCCGGCCATCGCCGTGGGGGTAGAGGACAGCAACAACGCCGACGTGTTCATAGGCGGAGCCATCAAGGACCGGCTCAGAATCAAGCTCTGCGTGCTTGTCGATCTCACCAATTATTCGTGGTCCGCTGACAAGCAGTTTCAGGCGAGCCTTATTTCGCTGGGGCACGGCGTCCGCAATGCGGTGGAAAAGGCCAAGACGGCAGGTGATTTTCTGGGACTCCAACAGAAATACAACCTGTGGCCTCTCTATCAGGGCTTCAAGACCTACCAGCGCATTTCCACCAAAGATACCTTCAACACCGAAGTGATGGTGTGCGAAGTAATGTACGAAAGCACGGTGTTCGATCTGGAGCTGGCCCGCGAGAGCCGGCCGACGGAAGAGGTCGAAAAGGTAAAAATCAAAGGGTTCACCGGAACGGATCAGGACCTGACCACGGAGTTGCCCATCGTAACAACTTGATTATGGAATTGAAGATCAAACGGCAGAAGCTCAGTGATGAATCGCTCAACGACAAGGATTATGTCGTTCTGAACGACGGTATCAACTGGGACCGCTACAAGAAAAATCCCATCCTGCTCTGGGACCATAACCCCCGTGAGCCTATCGGCAACGTGGTGAACATACGCCGGGGAGAGGACGGGGATTGGTATGGAGAATTGCGATTTGACGGAGTGACGGAGCAATCCCGGCAGCGGCGCGATCAGTACCTTGCCGGTACGCTCCGGGCCGTCTCTCTCTCCGGCAAAATATACTACACACTGCGCGACGGCATCAAGTACGCCACGCGCTTCGATGTGTACGAAATATCCCTTCTCTCGCTTCCATCGAATGCCAACGCCGTGGACGAGGTGGAGGGCGCCGAACCGGCACTGCGCGTAGGATTCTGCGCTGTGGAGGCCGAAGAGCTGGAATCCCTGACCTCCGGCTACACCGAATCATTAACCAAATATCTCAACAAGATGAAAGAAGAGAACCAGACCGCCGAGGTGGAGAAAACTGCCGAAGCGAAGGGTTCGGAAGCCCCGCAGGAGCAGGCTCAGGAGCAGTTCGCGGCCGCGGCCCAGCCTGCGGAAGCGGCTGACGCCGGTACGGTTTCCGAAACCGAGAAATTCGAAGGATCGCGCGAAGGCGCCCTCAGATCGTTTAACGAGTTCCTGCGCCTGATCGGCATTCGGGGAGCCGAAGCCGCAAAAGCGGACAGCGACATGGCCGAAGAGGACCGCAAGGCCGCCGAGGAAGTGCGCGACGCCGAAAAGAAAGAAGAGGATGATGACGATGACGACGGCCGCGAAGAGCGCGGCGAGAATTTCGCATCATCGACAACCGAGCAATCCAAACCTGCCGCCCGCATCCTGAATGTGGAGGATACGGTTGAAAAATCAAGTAAAACCAACGTTCAATTCAGTTCCGCTATGGAAAGAAAAACCATCCACGAGTATCTTCGTGACAACGCCGGCAAAGACCGATTCTCCGAAGCCGTGCGATTCTCGGCGGCAGTAGGGAAAATGAACCCTAACGAAGCCGCTCAGGATTCGCGCATGAACCTCCTGCGCGAGTTCGCCTATTTCGCCGCCAAAGACCGCGGTTTCCGCGCCGCTGTCGGGGGCATGAACTTCGACATCGACGGCCGTCCCACCGGTACGGCTGACGAGGCCCTGAACCGTCTCGAACAGTTCGCATCGGGTCTCAACTCGATGAACTTCATCGAAACGACGCCCGACTTGGCCAAAATCGAGTGGTCCACGATGATCTTCCGCGAACTCTTCCCGGACGATTCGTGGGCAGACCGCATTTCGCGTCTCAGCGCCGAGGATGTGGCCGGCATCATCTGGATCAACTCGGCCATCAAGCCGAAGGTGTACTTCGGCAAGCGTGCCCCGGTCAACGTGTCTCCGTCGCTCTACGACGATGATCCCGTGGGCATCATCATGCACCTCTTCGCCCTCGAAAACATCGTTTGGCAGCAGGCCAACACCGATCTGCTGGCGTACGACGATGTGGCACTCGGCACTTCGGAGGCCCTGCGCTGGCTGTCGTCGAAGGCCCACAACTACATCATCCAGAAGCTGTCGGAGGACGCCAGCGTTACGCGCCTGACCACGGGCGAGAAAACGTACTCGGCAACTAACGCCTTCCCGGCTAACCCGAAGGCAACCGGAACGCTGAAAGAGATCGCCCCGGCCGACTTCCTCGCCATGCAGACGGCGTTCGTCAACCAGAACTACGTCATGGAGACCTTCGCCGCCGAAATGGTGATGCCGGCCGTCATGCACGAACAGCTCCAGTCGAACGCCACGCTCACGAACCTGCTGACCAAGAACGCCGGAAGCATGCGCCCGATGTTCGGAGAGTACGCAGGCTTCGCATTCCGTCCTCGTTCGATCACGACGCTGTATGACAGCGCCTCCAGCAAGATCATCGACCCGGAACTGTATCTGGACGGCAAGATCACCGACGAAACGGGCGCCATTCCCACCTACACGCCGCCTGTCATCCCGGCTACGGCGTACGGATCGGCACTGGCGTTCATCCCCTCGGAGGCCATCATCGCCATCGGACGGACCAACGTCCATATGGTCACCGACCCGTCGAACTACGGCTGGCGCATGTCGATGGATATGCGTCTGGGTGCCGGCGCCGCACGTAAGGGCGGACTTGGCATCGGCGTGATCGCCCCCGGAAAGCAGGCCTAAGGCTAAAATCAACTCCCCACTGCCCCCCCCCGGCAGTGGGGATAACCAACAACTTTAAAATCACAAAATTATGTCCACGAAACCCGTTTATTCCGAGCAGTATTTCATCAACCTTATGGCCGCGGCTATGGCGTACGGCACGATCTACGTGACCAGCGACGCCAACACCTACCGCGACGAACAGTCGGCCATAACCCGATGCCGGGACTTCATGAAGCTCCGCCGGATCGTGCGCTACGCAACCATCACCAAAGCGACGTGCCCCACCAATGAAGATGAGCTGAACGACCTGATGGTTACAGTAGAGAGCAAGGTGCCCGAACCGGTTCAGACGAAGGAAACGCCCCAGCCTATGGACCTCGCCGCCGCCGCCGCCGCTCTTGCGGCCAAGAAGGCGCCGGGCCGAAAGAAAGGGAAGGCATCCGCCGCACCCGATCCCCAGCCTGCGCCGGCGCCCGATCCGGAACCGGAAAGCGCTGCCGACGACGATCCGCAGAAGGAAGAAGAATCCGCTCAATAAGCATAAATTACCATTAACATGGCTCAAACTGGAATTAACATCGAGCTGAAAGATACCACACTCAGCCGCCGCCAGCCCTCCGTGGGCAATGCGGCGCTGGTGTACGGTATCAAAGTCTCGTCCGGATCGGTGAGCGGGAAACCCACACTTATCACGAGTCTGGATTCCTACACCGCTTGGGCCGCATCCGACGCTCCTGACGCCAAACTGCTCAACAACGATCCCCACCTGTTGGGAATGGTGACGCAGTTCTACGCCAAAGCCGGAAGCGGTACCTATCTGTGGCTGATCTTGACGAGCGGCGAAAAGGGTAATTTCGTTACGACCAATGCGGCGAACATCAAGCGCCAAATCCGCTTGACGCTGGAGGCCAACTACGACAACCGCCCCCGCATTATCGGCTGGTGCTCGCAGGCCAACGACGATGCCTCAGGGTGGGTCCCCACGACCACTCCGACCGTTGTAAAGGCCATCGAGACCATTCAGAATGCAATGTTCGCCGAGGGCATCCGCTTCGTGAACGTTTATACGTCCAACGTCGATGGGGCGCAGACAAATTCGGCCTCCAACATCACCGACCTCTCCACCTACGCGACGCCGTCGGTAGCGTACATGCCTACCACCACGCTCTACAACACTACGGTGGACGATCAAGGCAACATCACGGCCTACACCCCCATCAAGGATGTGGGAGAAGCCATCGGTATTCTGTCGGCTATCTCGGTCGCTGAATCCATCGGCTCGCACGAACGCGCGGCCGTGGCGCAGAAGGCGTTCTTCAACGACCCCGAAACCGTCGTAAGCGTGACGGAGGTAGACCCCTCGATCATCGACGCGCTGGGCAAAGGTCAGTATCTCTTTCACCGGCCCTATCCCACCGGCATCTTCTACAACGACGGCGCCACCTGCAACGACCCGACGAAGGCGTTGTCGCGGCTGGAGTTCGTTCGGCTTGGGAACGCCGTGTGCGACGATGCGCAGGAGTTCTTCTCGCAGATTCTGAACACGCAGGCCCCTGTTGACGCCAAAGGCGATCTGAGCAGGACCTACGCCACGCAGATCGAGAACAACTTCTACAATCTCTACTGCCAGCCCCGCATCAGTCAGCGCCAGTGCTCCGGCATTCGCGTGACGGTGGCCGCTCAGGACAACAATTTCGTGTCCACGCGAACGATTCTGGTGTCCATCGAAATTCTGCCGTCGCCCAACGTAGACTGGGTGAAGGTAGGTGTTCTGTACGTATCAGCACTTTCGTAAAAATCAACGACTATGTACGAACCCTATATCATCTCCAGCGCGGAAGCTAAAATGAACATCACCCATCGCGGCCAGATGTTCGACATCGTAACCGGTGTCCAGCTCTCCATCTCCCGGACGCAGGACGTTCAGGAAATCTTCGCCATCGGCCGGTTGGAACCTATTGCCAAGAAAGTAATCAACAAACGATTTACGGGCAATATGTCCCTCCAGACCGGTGAGTACGAGACTATCCTCGACGCCATCAATGCGTCGATAACTACCGGCTTCATTTCATCGCTCACCGACTTGGGGAACTTCTCCATCGGCTGGACCCTCGAAATGACCGGCCTGATCGTCCCCCGCACGATCATCTACTCTCTGGATTCCTGCGCTATTTCGTCCGACGACTTTTCGGTGGACCGAAACAGCCCTGAAATCAACACTTCCCTCGCAATTCAGGGAATAGGTATTACCCGTTCAGTTTTACCGCTTTAACCCGGCAGGGGCGGTGAGAATCGCCCCTGCTATTTTTACTCAAAATTATGTCCGGACAAACAATTATTCAGAATTATACCGTCCGCTTGCGGTATTTCAAGCGAAGCGTAGCCCCTAAGGCTCAGGTGATCGAGCAGGAGGTTGAGGAAGATGTAGAAGTAGGTATGCTCTCCCGAACCTCCGCGGCGCACACCAATTTTGCCACCCAGCTGCTGATGCACGGCGCATCCGGCGATCTTGAGCAGCTGGCGCCTATCGCCACCAAGTTCTGCGAAATGATGATCGTAGACGACAAACAGCGCAAGGCCATCGTGAACGACGTTATGGCCTGCATCGACCTTTACGGCTCCGATCCGGTTCAAAAGGACATCGAGCGTTTTTTATCGCGCTGGGGTGTGGTGATGGGGCTTCTCGGAACCGCCGAGAACCCAGCCTCCACGAACGAATAAAGGAGTACGGCAGGAACGACCCCTTCCTGCTGAAAAAAGCCTTTATTTCGTATGTGTTTCACGAACCGATAACCACTCTCGAAACCCGGTTGTCGGCCGCGGACATCGACAAATATTCCGACATGGCCATGTGGGTGATCGACAACATCATCTACGCGCCATTCAAAGCCAAGAAATGATATGGACGGGCAGACCTATCAAATAAAGCTCAACATCAACGTAGACGATTCTCAGCTCTCGAAAGCCGAGCGGCGCATCCGAGACCTCGAAAGAGGACCCGGCGGCGCCCGCGGCGGGAGTATGGCCGGCTCAGGTGGCGGAAGCTACTCGAATATCCCACCGGCTCAGCGAGCCTACTATCGGGCATTATCCCGTCGCTTTGCCCAGACGCCGGGGATGTCCAACGAAGGTTTTCTGAGCAATGTTAACCGGTTGTATCATCGGTCGGATGTTTTTAAGCGCGCCTTCTTGGGCAATTTAACCAGTCTGCCGGGCGCACTTCGCAATCTTTCCAACTTCGGGTCAGTCATCGCATCTGTCGGAAGAATAGCGGCCGGAGCCATAAAACCTCTTGGCGCCATTGCTCCCTACCTCACCCTGATAGGGGGTGCCGCTATTGCAGTGAAGGGTATGAATATTCTCCTGCGCGGATCGGCGTTGCGCTTCGGTAATAATCTGCTCAACAACCAGAATCTGATCGAAGCCGGATCGAGTGTCATGCAGTTCGAAATGGCGCGCAAAGGGTTGGGGGCGGCCTATGAAAAATCCTTTCAGGAAGCGGGTCGCTTAGCGGCGGAATATGGATTTAGCCGCACGGGTCTGCTCAACTCCATGAACATGTTTACCGGCTTGAACGTAGGAAATCGAACGTTAAGTCGGGAAGAGGCCACCCGCATAGCCATGCAGGCAGGCAAAATAGCCCATGTGGGCGGCGTTCCCTTCGAGCGCGTCAACATCAACCTCCAGCAGTTGTTGGGACAGCCTACTCCCTCTGCGCGAGACCTTCGAGAGCTTATTCAGGCCGCCCCCATCATCGGAAAGATCGCCCAGCAGTCGATGGCGCGAAAGAACGTATCAGGGGATGTTTTCTCCTATCTGAAAGACAAATCCGAGTTGCTGAACGTCCTGAACGAGTTCGACCGCATGATCGAATCGAATCCGTTCATGAAGGCGCGAGGTATGGCTCAACTGTATAAGGAGAACGCATTCATCAAGATAGTGCAGGATAATGCGGAGTTTTGGCCCAAAATATCCCAGTCGTTGGGAATTTTCTACGACAAGCTGGCCATAGTTGCTAACCAGTATATCCCCAAGTTGGCGGATTTTATCTCTCCGGAGAAGATAGGAACAATGATGGCCGATGTAGAAAGCGCTATTTCGGGTCTCACCAAAATATTCGGCGGTATCATGTCCTTCTTGGGTTGGGTTGGGCGATCGGTCCCCTTTGGGCATGCCGACAAGTTTAATGTAGACGAAAAGTGGGTTCCGGGAGCTGGAGGCACTGTCAGAAAGGCATTTTCATTCGGGGATCGGTTTTACTATGACGCTCAGGGCAACAAGTACCCTGTGATAAATTCTGACAGTCTGTATGCGGCGCGGCAGCGCTCGGCGTTCCGGGATTTGGTAACACGGGACAGCTCCTACATTATCTCGTCGCTGGCGGCTCAGCGCGCTGGTTCCGCAGAGATGATAGGGGGCGTTCCTTACCCCAAAGCCGGATTCACTCCGACTGCATCCCAAAGAGCGTCCGCCATCCGAGAATTTCGAGCCAACTCCAAAAATTTCTTGCAAAATCCCGGAATGGTTCTCAAACCCGTGCAGACGGTGGACGGCAGCACCTATTGGGACATAGACTACGGGAAACTCTTCAATCAACTCAATCCCGCGGCCGGATTGGATGGTAATGGCGCCAACTTCTCGGCCTCAGACGGGCTTTCCGACATCACCAAAGGTGCCAGATCCCTGATTATCAACTTCAATCGGGAGATCGTCAGCATGCCTATCAGCATCGACAACGTGAACGACGGCGCCGACTTGGGCGCTCAACTTCAAGGAGCCTTATACGACAACATCATGCGCGGCTTGCAAGTCGCACTCAACAACGCAACCGGTGCAATGTAATGAATACCAGAGACCATCAAAATACGCAGGACACCTTCACCCAAGCCGCCACCCATCTCCAGCAGGCCGCCAGCTCCCCGGAGCAGATATACCAGCGGGCGAAGGATCAGGTGCTCGACGCCGCAGATGCGGTGTTGAACGCCCGAAAAATCGTGCTCTCGCAGGCGGGTATTGTTCGTGTGCTGATCGAAAGCCCCGGCGGCAAGATACGCACCGGCGACAACACCCCAGAAATGTCTCCGGCGCCGCTTTCCACCCAAGAGTATTCCACGTCCACGCATGAAGACGATGCCCAGCGAATCAGCGACGCCCTTTCCGGCCTGACGGATGATCCCATCGCTGACGCGATCTTCGTGTGCGGCGATTACTATGCGCCGCTTTCGCTCAACTTCTCGGTATCGGCTCAGAAAATAACCGACGAATCCCAGCTGGTGGACGGCATCAATATCGTTCAGCGGGTGGCCAAAGGCCCGAAGGTGGTGTCGGTGTCGTTCAACATCCAGCGCCGGGAAGCGCAGGAGGTAGAGGATATGTCGGCCACCACCATCCGGCGCCGCAATGCGCGCGGCGGGGACCCCACGCCGGTATACAAGCTGACGCGGTTTCTGGATGAACTTTACGAGAACGACGAGGTTTTTGCCATCGAGAACACGGTGCTGAATAATGAAATAGGAATCGGTTGGGCGTTCATCAAGTCCTACCGCTTCTCGCCTATGCAGGGCGACACCTTCGGTTCCATCAACTTGGTATTGCAGGAGGTGAACATCGCCGATCCGCTTCTCTACACCAATTCCGCCAACACGCAGGATTCGCAGTCCGTGCCCACAACCGTGAAATAACATGGCCGTCCGAAACATAACGGGAAACTATCTGATCTGCGGAAACGAGGTTTTCGTTGAGGGGAAGAGCATCGGCCAGTTCCAATCCTTCGAATCCGACGAAACGCGCGAGAACATCGTTGGAACCGCATCCATCGAGATGCCTTTCTACACCATAGCCGCGAAGGCCGCGAAGGAGGTGGGGCGCGGAAGCACCATCGCCGTTCAGCGGGTGGGTAAAAACACGACCACTTACGTTCGCATCAACCCGGACGACTGGAATATCAAGACCGGCGCCCGCATTCAGGTGTACGCATGGTATCACGACAATGCCGTCATCGGCCAGAAGTTCGAAAAGCGCCTTGAATTTGACGGATTCATCCGGGATGTTATCGGAGGGTTCCCGACGGTAATAAAGTGCGAGGATGCGGCATTTATGCTTCGATTCGGCACGGTTACGCAGTCGTGGCCCAAAGCCACTCCCCTATCCTCGCTTCTGCAACAGATGTGCGACACGGCCAACGCGGCGTTTGCGAAGTACCGCAAGGACAACAAGCTGACATACGCCTATCCCTCTCTGTTGCCGGACCCCAAATCCATGCAGAGCGATTTTGTGCTCAAACCCGCCACCGGAGTGTCGCCATACGATGTACTGGAGCGGGTGATCGTCGGCATGTATAAACTCTACGGCAATGTCCGCATCGAGAGCGACAAGGCGCGGGTCTACTGCGGACTCGGAATCTCGGAATCCGAATCCCCCACCGTGGAGCTGGACACGTCGGTAAACGTGATAGCCCGCGACATCGTGCCCTCGGACATGATGTTCCAGAATTTCCGCGTCATCGTCCGGTATCTGGAGGACGGAACCATGAAAACCATCGAGAAAGGGGCGGAAAACGGCCTTGTGTACGACCTTCCCTTCACGCCGGGCCGCAATGCTCAGCAGATGAACACCACGGCGCTGTCGGTGCTGGCCGGCCTTCGCGCTCAGCGCAACAAGGGCACCATCACCACGTTGCTGTACCCCCTTGTGCGGCTCTACGACTACGTAAATTTCAATGACACCATCTTCAAGTCCCTGAGCGGCGGCTATTATGTCATCGGCCGCAAGGTGACGTGCGGAAAAGGCAAAGGCTACCGGCAGATACTGACGGTTACAAACAAGACATTTCTTTATCTGGCGAACTGATGAATCAAGGACAATTCATACGCAGTATGGAGGACTTCGGCAAGGACCTGCGCCGTCTGCTGGACGGCGTGAACCAGCCGTCCATCCTCTACGGCAACGTCGATTCAGTGGATGAAGAGACCAAAACAATTAACGTTCGCATTGGTGATGCTGGACTGGTAATCCCGGACATAAGCCTATCCAATGTCATCGGCGGGGATGCGAGCGTTATTTTTTATCCCGCCGTAAACTCCGCGGTGATCCTCGGCGTGCCCTACCAACAGCCAGAGAACGCTTTCGTGGTAAGCTTCACGCGCGTAGACAAGATCGAAGCGTCGGTAGGCGGATATTTTTGCAAAATCGACAAAGAATCCATATATTTGTCGAAAGACGGGGGCGGCTCCCTCACCATTTCCGGCGATACGGTCACCATGAACGGTGGCGCAATCGGCGGCATGGTGATCCCGGACGCCATAACCAATGCCATGAATATTTTCGTGTCGGCGTTCAACAGCCATACACACGCCTATACATGGTCTGCGGCGGCCGGAGCAGATACTACGGCTCCCCCTACGGGAAGCGTATCGCCTTTCAAGGCAGAGGATTATACGAACGACAAAGTGCAACAGTAATGAGCGACATTATTTTCGATCTGAAAAACAACGACATCGGCACCTCCAACGGCGATTTTGCCGTTGTGGTCGATCCGTCGATTCAGAACGCCACGCTCATGTTGCTGAAAAATCCCGTCAACATCCTGCAACCTCAGTTCGGCGTGGGGTTCGAAACCTTCGCCCTGAACGCACGCCCCGATTACGTCTCCATGCTGGCCGCCACTGCCAAGCGGCAGGTTATAAAGGACGGCGCCGACTACTGCGACATCCGCATCACCGAGGGCGAGAACTTCGGCGAATACAGCATCTCGGTAGATGCCCAATACCCCGTCGCAGAACCCGATCCCGATCTCATCATTCCCACGCCCCCGGACAAAACACAACGCAACATCGAGGTGCGCATAGCCGTGCAAGTAGGCGTCGGGTATTTGTCGGATGTTGACATCAAGATCAACTACACGTTGCCGGATGGCACGCTGTCGGATTGGTTGTCGCCCACCTCGGTGGGGGAAATTCCGGATGATTCCGCGGCAGGCCATCATGATATATACATCTGGAACGGCGATAATGCGTCGCTCAAGCAGGTGACCATCAACGTTCAGGCCGTCAAAACCGGGTATCATATCACCTACTCGCCGTATTGGAATATCCAAGCCGGGAGCGATGACGTATACTTCGCAACATCCATCGTAATGCAAGCTGATTAGAGTATGGCAACTTACAAAGTAAAATCCGGTGATACGCTGATGGACGTGTGCTACAACACGACCGGATCACTGCGTGCCATCAACGACATAATGAACGCCAACGGCTTCGACACCTACACCCCGCAGCTGGAGGCAGGTCGCATCATCGAGGTGCCGGACGTGGTATACAACAGCGAAGCCGTATCGGTGGCCGACGCCCGACCGTTCAACAGTGCATCCCTGCCTTTCGACAACCTGAACAAGCAGATGGAACAGCTGGAATTTATGCTGGGTGATGTCGGCTCCATCATCTATACCTTTGACGGGTCGAAGATCGCGGGCAAATACCTTTCCCTGAATGCAGATAACACCAATGAAGGCTATGTGAACTGGGGCGACGGAACACCCGTAGAGTACATCAAAACCGACGGTCAGTTTGGTCACAACTACGCCGCCGGAACCACCGGAGAAGTCGTGGTGACGTTTCTGGGCACAAGCCAACATTTCGGTAGTGTCTTGCAAAATTCTAGCTTTACTGTATTCCAAGAAGCGCTCATTAAGGTAGACCTTACCAATGCCGACGCGGCATGCCCATCCGGAATGTGGAATAATGGCTTTTACAAGTGCGTATATCTGACGGAAGTGGTAGGGTCGTTCGCGGGAAAACCGAATATCAAAAGCTGCAATGCCATGTTTATGTGTTGCTGGCGTCTTGCTTACATACCGCCCCAGATGTTCAGAGGATGCCCCCGGTTGGAGGACGCCGCATCGTGTTTTGAATTTGATTATCAAATCAAAAACGTGGACTATTTGTTTGCTGACTGCCCCGAACTTCGAAATATCAGTATAGTATTTTATGATTCGGGCGCCATATCCGCAGTTGGCACCTTCCAGAACTGCCCGCTGGCAAATACTACGGCTTATTGCTTGGCTGGTTGTAGGCGTCTTACCGACGTCACTGACATATTCAAGGGGTGTACCGGCATTACAACATTGCATGCTACTTTCACTGAATGCAATCTTCTCAACCCTCCTGTTAACATCTTTGACGACTGTAAGAAAGCTCACTATTTCGCCTACTTATTTAGTAAACTGCCGGGCGTCACCAACGAATCTCCCTACACCGTGGTTAACGGGCAGAAAGTTCATCTTTGGGAACGAACCGCTGAACTTGGCTTTACAGTTCCGCAGACGTACGATCACTGCTTCTCAGATTCCCCCACCTTCGCCGACTATGCCAACATTCCGGAAGCGTGGGGAGGACCTCCGAAAACGGAAAACAACGTGAAGCTTCGCTGTTGGCCGATGATGGCGCAGATAGTGGCCGATCCCACTACGATGACTGGTGTAGTGTACCTTAACGGCGAAATTCTCGGTTACAACGTCGTGGAAAAAGACACGTCGAATCGGCTCGTCATAGACCTGCCGCTTCCGACCGCCATCACCAGCGTGGCCGGACTGTACGTGGTGTTCTATTCCGAGGACGATGCTATAATCGGCGGTTCGCTGGCGCTGGCAGATAACGTTGCGGCGCCGACGGAAGGGGCCATCTACGAAACCTACTACAATGCCGGCTACGGCGACAACCTGCCGTCGATCTACCCCGTATTCGCGCCGAATAACGACCTTACACCGGTCATTATCAACACCTATTTCCAGCCCACCTACAACGTCCATATCCCGTCGCTGGGGGACTTTGAGGTCGTAGGCTCCGAGAGCGTTTCGGATGCGGTTGAAATAACCCTCCAAATCACCGAGCTGGGTTGGTCGTATTATCTATCCTCCGGAAGTGATCTGTGGATTGACATGCAACAAAAGCTGGAGACCGAGCATGGCATACCTCTCTCGGCGCTCGCCGAGGATGGATGCACCCTCACGCTGTCCGTAGCAATCGAAAACTACGTCATGACGGCGCCGGCGATCGAGTTCAACACCATGCGCGGCTCCATCATGCCTATTCTGGATTTCACGTACGTACCTTAATTTAATGAAATCTTTATGACCACTTATGAACAAATAGTAGCCAACATCGGCAAAACCATCTCGTCGCTCACGAGCACCAGCAATTCAGCCATCTGGCGCCGGCTGGCCGCGGTATTCGCCGAGACCATCAATACTGTTCTCCTGAATCAGTCCAATTCGGAGGTTGTGATCGAGACGGCCGCCCGAACGTTGCGAGTCATGGGGAAGCAGTACTACATCGACACGGCGCTGGCGTTCCAAACCGGCGACAACTTGGTGGTTGTCGATCCGTCCAAGTACGCCTACGGCTACGAAACGGTCGATCCGGCCAAGCAGATCATCAAGCAGGTGGCCATTCGTGTGGATGCGCAGAAAAACGTCATCAACATGCACGTCTGCACGCAGGATGCGAACGGCAACAACGTGGCCCTCACGGCCGAGCAGCTGGCGGAGTTCTCAAACTACATGACGGCCAAATATGCATTCGGCATCAGCATGATGATCTCGTCGCCGACGCCCAGCATCATAACCACCACCCAGCTCTTCATCCGCTATCTGGACACCTACTCGCTGTCCCAGATCAAGAACAGCGTGAAGGAAATCCTTATCACCACGCAAGGAACCCTGCTCGGCGACTCCCCGGTGTTCGTGAACGACATCGAAACCGCCCTCGCCGGCGTGCCGGGCGTGCGCGACGCCTACTTCGTGGGCATCACCTGCGACGGCGCCGAGCCTACCAACGGCATTCTGACGCCGGCATCCGGCTACTTCAATTTCAGCGCGGCACTGCAAAACCTGACTGACATCGTAGTATTTAATCCCATCCGGTAATGCTTCGACATCTATCCATACCGTGGCTTTTGTTCAACATCCTGCGTCCGCAGTATGCGCTCAACCACGACTCAAGTCCGACGCTGAACGTGTTCTACAAGTTCCTGTTTTGCTGTCTGGCGCCGCTGTTCCCGAAGATCGAATCATACGAGGCGTGGTGCAAGAAATACTATGCGTTGGCGGCCAACGACGGCAGCTGTATTTCCATCCAAGCCTACCTGAATGCCTACTACGGCGACTTCGGGGAGATAACCGTCACCACGGCCCCCGTTTTCGACACCTTCATGTTCCCGTACAGCTCCGATATGTCGCTGGGCACCCTGATGTTCCCCTATTCGGCCGACATGTCGAAGGGCGTGGAGTTCTACCAATACGGTAGCACGGCGAATGCCCCGGTCGTGACCATCCCCGCCGGGCTTAAAAACGCGGACGTCTATCCGGACTTTATCGCAGACCTGAACGCTCTTGTGGCCTATGGAATCCAATATTCAATAGTTGTAAATTAAACTCCCATGTCTCTCGCCTCTATCCTCAAAGACACGATTCTGCCTTACGTGAAAACCATCGGTAACAACTGGTGGTTGGGATTCGTCGGCTACTTCGCTCCCATCGGGCCGCTGGTCCTTGTGATGGTATGTTTCATCATGACGGACTTCGTCATCGGCTGTCTGGCATCCTACAAACGGGTGACCGCCGCTGGGAAGCGCTGGTGCTTCTACTCCGACGCGGCGTGGCGCACGATCTACAAATTTGGCTTCTGCACAATGGCGGTCGCCGGATTGTATGTCATCGGGAATGACGTGCTGGGCGGGGACTTCGGCGCCGACCGGCTTCCCAATATTCTCTGCGCGATGGTATGTTTTACGGAGCTGTGGTCCTTTTGCGAAAACGCGGCCTATCTCTCCGGCTCGAAGCTGTTCTTGTGGCTGCGGCAGTTCACCATCAACAAGGCGAAGCGCTGGGACGAGGACGTGGCCAAAGACATGGAGGACTTAATCAAAAAGTAACGATATGAAAAGATCAGAATTGCTTGCCGAAGTTCAGAAAAACTTCAAGATAACAGAGCTGGTATGTCCTCATGTCTACCAGCGCGACGGCGAGAAGGCATGGCGGTATTTCTCCAATGAATTTCTCGAAACGCTCGTGGCCATCCGCAACATCCTCGGCCTTCCCATGACCATCAACAACTGGGTGGGCGGCGGTCAGTACAGCCAGCGGGGCCTGCGATGCAACATCTGCGATCTGGTGGCGTCGAAAACCCGCTCCGGCTTGCTGTATGTCTCGGCTCATATGCTCGCGCAGGGGTTCGACTTCTCCACTACCATCCCCTCTCACAACGTGCGGGAAATCCTCAAAAAAAACGCATCCAAACTTCCCTATCCTATCCGGCTGGAGAAAGACACCTCTTGGGTGCATGTCGATCTCTACCGCGTAGACGACAAGAAAAAAATCACCGAATTTAACGGTTAACCAACATGGCAACAATCAAGAAATTCATAGCCACTTCGAACGGCAACCGGGTGTTCGTCTCGGACCTTGCCGCGATGGCCGACACCATCTTCGGCATGATGGGCGCGTGGCCGTGCCCGATTCCCTACTGCATTTTGAAGGGAGTGATAGGCCCTCAAAACACCTCCCTGCGAATCAACAAGGGCGGCGGCGTGCTGATGTACGGCAAGTTTTTCCCGACTCCGAACGGTGATACCCTTTCTATCCCGAAGGGCAGATATCTGTATGCCAAAGCCCAGAACGACACGGCAGAACCCCGAACCTCGTCCACGGGTCAATCGTACTACCAGAACATCGTCTATTCCCTCATGGTCACTACGGCCAAGCAAACGGGAACATCGACCGACTACGAAGCCGAAACTGGCCTGTGGGAGATCGTGGACGGCGCGGTTACGGGAGCGATGGAAACCACGGCATGGATCGCCTATGTAAAATCCATCAGCACCTTGTGGCGCTGGGACTACATCGACAACAACCTGCCTGCAAACATCGTGCAGACGCAGGCAGTAGCCGATTCCGCCATCACTACCCCCAAGATGGCGCCCGGCTCCGTGACCAGCTCCATTTTGGCGCCCGGCTCCGTGACCAACAGTAAGATGGCATTTGCTGTCGGCATGCCCTATATGCCCTCTTACCGGCCTACGATTGCAGACGCCACCATTCACGCTACTCCGTGGGCATGGCTGGTGATCGAAGCGTCGGATCGGGCCAGAAACATAATCATTACCACTGAAACACCCCCGTCCTCCGAGGGGGCGCCTATCAAAATTGTGGTGAGCAACAAGACCAATTTCGGCCTTTCACTGACCCTTACTCAGCCCAACAACATCACAACGTATCTTATAAATATCCCGTCTAAAACCATCCTGATCGTAGACGGAGTGTGGATGATAAGATCGTATTCTTTCGTGACGTACGACGGTAAAAACACGTACCCTTGATCGGTTATTCGAGCATATATGTAAAAATAGGGCCAAATGGCCCTATTTTCCTTTGTTATTTCGACGATCTTGGCCAGTACTTGGTGTAGGCCCACAAGAGACCATACGCCACAAATACTGCGGCCATTGCGGCTACGATAACGTAACCCATCGTCTTACTGATAAGCGACAATGCGATCAGCACTATCGCGGCCCCGATCAGGGCAATCAAAGTCCACTTTTTCATCGTTTCTTTTTTTTATGGTTCTTATTGGTGGAAGTATATTTGTATTCATCCGCCACGTCGGTTCCAAATTCCAATCTTGCCTGAACTGAAAATCAAACAGCTCGTAGGCTCTACGGTGAAACTCCGCTTCTATGACTTTCCAGCCATAGTTGTATTCTTCCTCCTGCTGTTTCATTACCACCTGATTATATTGTAAGATACGCCTACTCCAATATAGGGGTACAGCCTCACATCCTGCTTGAGTACCGCGCCGTACCCTGCCTGCACTCCTATCCCCCACCGGGTTTTTCGAATCGGGCCTTGCACGACCTGCGTCTGTTGATTTACCTTCATCCAATCCAACTGCGGGTGGAGGTCTCCGATGGCCGGGCCGCTCACCTGCGCCGACCAATCCGGGCCTGAGTACGGTCGCGTCTCTACAGCTACCTGTAATTCAGTGCTATCCGGACCCACTTTTACGATCTTGGTTTCCGTCACTGTCACCGTATCGACCGGAGCAAACACCAGATTGGGGACCCGCACCGTTACCGAGTGGTAGGTGCTCGGCCCGGATTGAGGATTTTCGTAGTACACTGTCACCACCTGCCGGTCGATGATAGGGTCCGCCGGCCATAACCATCGACCCCCCACTACACCTACTGCCAGCCCGATCAGAAGCGACACGGCAATTTTAAGAGCATTCATAGCTTTTTGGCTGGAAAATTCTCGGCGGTCGAATCTTTTACGACCTCCATTAATGCCTTCTCCACGGCTTTCTGAACCCCTTTATCGAGGTCCACGGGCAGGCGTATTCTTCCTACCAATACGCAGAGCAGCGCAAATGCCTCCAGCGTCAACATGATGGCCAAGATGGCCACTGCAAATTCCAATTCATTTCCCATGTTATAGTTGTTTTCGATTTGTTATGGCTTCTGCCAGTATTCTCGTGAATGCGTCGCCGCCGAATCTCATGACCTCAAGTCCCCTTGACATGGGGGTGCATATCAGAACAGCCCATCCGTCGGCCGCGGCCTGCGACATCTTTTCGTACTCCTTCCCCAACGCTACAGGGTTCGAGTGGCGCCCCCCTACGAAGTTACCCCCATTTAATTCTACTGCTATCTTCAACTCCAGACATGCGTAGTCGAACCGCCAGCGACGGGGCGGGTGGAACCGATATTCCGAAATCCACTCCAACCCGGTCGTCTGACGCAGTATTTGCAGGTATGCGTCCATCTACTCCTTCAAGGTTTGGGCGGCAAACATGTAGTAATGCCGCAGGGTGCTGGCAATCTGGGTCAGGTCGTTCGATGCGGCGCCATCCCAAACCCCCTCCTTGTCGTTCTTGTTGATGATCTCGATGATCTCGGCCAGCTCGTCGCGGGTCTCGCGTACATAACGCCGCCAGTCGCCCAGCGTTACCATGTCGGCCACCACGGAGGTTTCGATGAATCCCGACATGCTGTGCACCGGAACTCCGCCCAGCTGAACGATCAACTCGGCGACATTGTCGGCCGCTTCGTTGAGCTTTTTATACACCTCGTCGAAAAAAGGGTGCCAGCTCTTGTAATGCTCTCCGTACAGCGTCCAATGACGGCCGCGGACATTCTGGGTAGTGACGGCAATCGTCGCCAGCAATCGGTCCAAAATCTCAAATTCCATAATCTATGTTTTTAAAATGGTTCCTCGTCTGCATCGTCATGGCGCGCCCAACGATTCTTGGATGTTTGTTGCTGAGCCACCTGATTGTCTTTCAGCCACGGCGCTCTACGCCCCTTGCCGATGAAAGCCGCCTCTCGGTGATTTCCTTTCCCCCAGTCTATTGCAATGAAGTACTCGTTTCCCCATTTGTCGGGTTCTTTCAGTTTCTGAATCTTGATGTTGATGGAGCTGCCTATGCCACCCCGACATCTAAACTCTTTGATGGCTTCGTCAGGGATCATGTCCAGTCGCACCTCGGCGATAATAACTTCATCTGCCATACGCAAATATAATCAAAATGTTTGAAATTGTTCCCGACGGGTCGTGTCGGCGTCCGCCGTGTACTCCACGGTCCCATGCGTGCTGTACACCCGGTCCCGACCGGCGTTGTCGGTTCGGACGATTCCTTCGAGCCGCCCGGAGGCATCCCGAATCTCACGGGAACCGTCGTTCCGGGTGCGGATGGTGTGGGTCACCTTTCCCTTTGAATCCTTGATGGTCCGCACGTCTTGTGCGTAGGCGCGCTTCACCCCGGTGAAGGCAATACACACCACTGAAATAAGGATGGCCAACAGCCACCATAGCACCCACGTAGGGCGCATTTCCCCTTGGTTTTTCATTTTTCCGTCTTTTTTGTTTGTAATTCCGCAAGAAGGGCATCGGTGTATGCCACAGCATCATAGGCGGCGGAGCTGTATATTGATCCATTATCGTCCAAGTTCTTCCCACCATGACACACTATCCCGTCTATTATTTTTAACATAACCTTCTCGGCAAATTCGCGCCGACATGCCACCCGGTCAACTGGTAAGGAATCCTTACAAGTTGGGGTATCAACTGTCAACTTTTCTTTGACAGTTGGCCCGTACTCTCCCCGCGCCAGCTTCTTGGCGTAGTTGTCGTCACGCATCATAAGGGCGGTCGCCCCAATCGAATAGGATTCTTTTCCCTCTTTAGTGAAAGTCACAAACGATTCGGAATTATCTCCTTTATCTATCAAGGCTATAATTGGAAACTGACTCGATTTTCGGTCGAAACACAATATGCGAACTGGTTCCGAAAGGTCTGTACACACCGGCGCGCCTGCTTTGGCGGCTTCAAGATCAAAAACTCTCATAATTATTTCAGTTTTTCGATATTTTGCGAGAATCTCGCTATTTCAGTAATTCATAAAGTGTTTTATCCTTTGCTATCGTCCCGATTTTCACCCGTTCCGCCTCTTCTTTGGTGTCGAACTTTAGCACCATTTTTTCGCGTATTGGACATCCATTGTCCCGCCAGATTACATCGACCATAAGATGCCACTTTCCATTCCAAAATGCGGGTCCCCCAAATATATCGGCCACGTAGGCATATATTTTACGGGTAACTATTTGACAGATCAAGTCGCTCATTTCACCAACTCAAATTCGTAAACCACGACCCACGGATTCGATGCCCACGTACCCCGGCCGGAAACCTTGTCGATTAGTGCGGCGAAGGCCTTGCGGGGAGTGTCAAATTCAACGGCTGTTCCTTTTTTCTCGTCGGCATACCCATACGTGGTGGTATCTGTGGATTCGTACCACGATTCGGAAATGCCCTCACGAAAACAGTCCTCGTCCGAAATATCCTGCAACCGCTCACATTTGATTCCCGTGATGCGGATTCGGTGGGACATGAGTGCCGGTTTGACGAACATCTTATTGTGCCAGCCAGCGTGTTTTTGGGCAAACTGGCCGCCTTCTATGCAGTATCCCGGATCAAACCCTGCGGCTTCATAACTCTGCGCTACGGCCACGACCTCACCGACCTCGTATTTGGTCTTATAGTGATATCCCCCATCATGCAATCTTACGCCGTTGCCACAATACTTGCAATATATACCGCCTGTGTCTCGATCTACTACCAAAGACATAGGCTCATCCGACCAATTGGCACCCCAACAATTTTTGTGTACGGTGGCGCAATCTTTCGGCATTGGGTCAATCAACCGCCTCGTCATGATCTTTCGGCCCTCGATAACCGCATCCGTCAGTCCGTAGCGGTCGTTAAACATTATCTTCTTCATTGCTCTGCTGTTTTATAAGTTTCTCTTTTAAGTTCCAAACCCGCATACATCCAAGCCGGGCCGCGGTAAGTTGCTCTTCAAGGAACAGTTTACGACCACCCCGATGCGGCCAGCCACCGCCGTAATGTTTGATATTACCCTCTTCGGACACGCATAGCACCGGCGGGCGACCTGCGCCATATTTCTCCTGCAAGAACTCCGCAACTCGCGCGGAGATTGATTCCGGGACGCAGTAGTAAAAGTTGTAGACGCGCGGATCGTCGTGTTCATGCCCTTTCTTGAAATCGGCTTTGAAATCCGCCCACGACCGTTTGATCTCGATCTCGGTCAAATACCCAGACTTGGTAATTACTACCAAATCCGCCTCGTAATTGAGCAGACCCCACGAAAGATTAGGAATGAATATATCCTGCCGCTTGTTCCAAATCCCGCTATTGCGTAATGCGATCTGAATTTCATCGACTGTTAGTTTCGTGTCCATATTTACGCTTGGTATAGTTGGTTCACTCGGTCGATCTCGGCGGCGATAAGAGCACCGGACTCGGCAAGGAGGTTGACCGCCTCTACATTTTTGGAAGGGCGTCCGGAAAATTCAACCAGCATTTCTGCGCGCGCAACCATGTTGCATGCCCCCTCCAACTTGCCGCGTGAGGCAAGTATTTTAACGCGCTCCTCCGCAATCAGTTCGATTCCTGTTTTCATGGGATTCTAGTTCTTTTTTGAGTTCTTCGATTGATTTTCTGACCCGTTCGTGCATCTCCACGGCGCGATACCCAAGCCAAACAGTGACGATTCCGAGGATTGAAAGCAACACCCACGCTATAATTTCAGTCTTCATTTTCTCTTCTGTTTTAGTTCCTCAACGCGCCGAAGGATGTAGTTGCGTTTTTCATCCTCGTAGTGCATAATCACTGTCATCGCCTCATAAAGGGATGAGTAGGTATAATATGCCGGGGAGGGTGTATTTTCCCTTGCCTCCCGCTTCAGCCGTTTCAGTAGTTTGGTTTTCATTTTACTGGGTACATTTCATCCACTACTTGACGGATTATTTCAGCATTGAAATCATATTCATCCATTAGTTTTAGGCAGGTATCTCGGTCAAATCCAGCATCCCTAATCAATGCTTTCACGGCTTGTTTATCCGGCTGGAAATCGAAAGAGGCGACATTTTGTACGGCTATCCAATAGCCACGGTCGTACTCAGTTATTGTTTTCATACTTCGTAAGGGTTATCTTTTGTGTTTCACTTTCCGATTCGGTATGCAGGAAATCCAGCCCCAGAACGGTATTCGCCGCCTCAAGTAGTCCGGATCATCCTCGTGGTTGTATGCCTCGGTCTCGAAGCAGGTGTAGTAGTACGCGCCCGGATAAGGCGGGATAAGTACTTCGATCAGCCACGAAATGCCGTAGCAAATCCAGCCGGCGAAGAGAATGCCTAACACCGTCAGGACCCAGCCCCACCACGCGAACGAGTAGCTTATGGCGACGGGCAGGAGGATTGCCGCGAACAGCCCAGCCAGTTCGATCTGCTGGGCGCAGTGGATTCCTTCGTGGCGGCGCGTTTTCTTAGTCAGATGCTGGTACTTGGGCTTCCGGGTGAACGCGAACGCAAGCCATGTTATCCAGCTGAATCCCTTAAACGGGATAAGCGGATTGTGAACTTCAATAGGTAGTTTCATCACAGGTTCAGTTTATAGCCGTTAGACATTACCCACTCGATGCGGCCGACGAGAAGGTCGATAAGGCTTTTGTTGCGGGCGAAACCATATTCCTCGTCCTCTGAAATTTGGCCGAACTCAAAATCCCATCCATCCTCCCCGGTCTTTTCCAAGGTAGGATTAAATCTAATTGCTATAAAAATCACCGACGGGAGAAGCCCCAACAGGTCAGCGACTGTGAAGGCGGGGACATAGTAATTCGGGTACTTATTGTGCAGAGCGCGCCTTGTTTCCTTATCTGTGTTCCATATCTTCAATCGGGCGCAATCTTCGTCCATTTCCCATACCATGCTCGCCTTCTCCGCGGGCACTCCCAGTTCGATCAGCCGCTTCGACTGCCCGATGCTCGTTACTTGGTTTTTCATTTTTACTCTCTAAATTTCGTTTAAAAATATTCAGGTGATACCATGTACCACTTTGGTGGTTTCATTCGATTCTACCCGCCTAAGAATCGCAAACAGGGGCATCTTTGCTTTTGTCTCTCCTTTGGCTTTCCCAAAGCTCAAGTATTTTTGCCTTAGTTTCGTCGCTGAGCCGGTTTATTACAGAACCATGAAGACCCGCCACGTGTACCTCCCTATTTGCACATGCTTCGCATCTCTCTTCGAAGTATTCTGCGAACCACTGGTATATGATCTGACCGTCTATGCGCCCGAACAGCTGCCCGTAGAATCCTCGCTTTGCACGGGACATTACAAGATTCACATCGGCGCTGTTCAGTGCCCAGAAGTCATCCAATATCATCTGGCAGGTCTCGTGTATCTGAGCGCCGTCCATTTTTGCCGATACGTTGAGAAACTTTTGAAGATTTGAAATCCATGCCGCGAGCATTAGAATGACCGAATTTTCACCATACGCTTTTCGCAGGGCCGATAACGAATGTCCTCCAGAGCTGGCGCAAGCAAGCGGGGTTAGGCACTTACGGAACAATTTCATGCATTCGGCTGGCGTTAACAGCGCTTTGCAAAGCTCGGTCGAGTTGGTCTCGTTCGTCGTCGGTAAGGCCGTCCTTGCCGCGGGAATTGTCTTTTGATCTTTCATACACTCGGTTGGTTTTTTGTGAAATAGCATATTCGAATATCCGTTTCCAATCTATCGTCTTTCCTCGCCCCTTCTTTTTGTGCAGCCATCCGGCCTCGGTAGCCCAAAACTCCTTGCATGCTTTTTCAAGTGTCAGTTTGATATTCACGCCGGGATTGAACCGTTGTCGTTCTGCCATCCACTCCCTGTTGCCAACCCATCTCTTCCATGCGTCCCGGCAATCTTGCAGGTAGACCTCGAAGCTGTCTCGCCACGTCACCTCCTTCGGGGTTTCCGGCTTCTCTCTCGCGCGCACGCGCTTTGAGTTTTTACCAGCATCTTCTGAAATATCTATTATCTCGGCATCTTCGAGTACGTCAGTACGAGAAGTACTCTCTATGTCTTTCTTCTCTATAATATCTCTTATCTGTTGTTGCTCGCTGTGTTGCTTCTTTGTTGCTCGCTGTGTTGCTCGCTGTGTTGCTTCTTTGTTCTCCTCTTTGTTATCGTAAAAATTTAAACCGACGTAATTATCGAAATTACAGATAGTTATTATGGTATACGTCTTTGTTGCCGTCTTTGTTACTTCTTTGTTGTTGACTATGTTGTCAAGTGTGTTGCGTGTTTGTTGGAGACTTTGTTGTACCCCTTCGCTCAACTTAGACAGACTCGTCACCACTTGCCCGCGTTTAACCGTGATCCCGTTCCACTCCGATTCCGTAATGTTCGCGTTCATAACCAACCATTGGATCATGGCGTGTTCCCGACATGACTTAACGCTGGTCTCCCGGTACCATTCGGTAGGAATTTTCATCCATCCATTTTGTATGTCCTTTAGCTTCATAATAGGTTGAAAAATAAAGCGAACCAACAAGAACTTGCCCTTCCTGTCGGTTCGCTTGGAATGACCTTGCGGCCATTATATCATACATGCGAGGGCAAGTCGCTATGCAAATATACGAACCTTTCCGGAAATTCCCAACTTTTCAGTCTATTTTTTGGCTTCCAGAATCGGAAGGTTGGCTTCGGTAGGGATGTAAATCACTTTTTCCGGGATATTTCCCTGCTGTCGTACCCACAAATACTGAATGTATGTCGGAGTTATGGAGCCGTTTTCGATGCGGATAGCTTCGGCCGCTCCTTTCGCCCGTTCGATTTCGGCCTGCGCGTTCAGTTTCTCCGCCTCAAGATTCGCCTTTGCCTCTTCGATCTTGATGCGGCGGTTCTGCTCCGCCTTGGCAAATTCGGCCTTTCCGGCCATCTCCTGCTGCCAGACGCTATAAGCGGGAAGCCCCATCATCAGAACCAAGGAAAAGACGATCGCCACTCCCACTACAATCAGAACATTGATAATAGATTTCATAACTTTTTGTTTTTTAATTTGTTGTTTAATGATGACGTTGTATTTTGGGACGTTTGAAAATATACTCAATTCTCCGCGATCCTACGATCAGCACCCGAACCAAATCCCAGCCCCTAACTCCCAAAGCGTTCATTTCTTCTTCACACATAGTTGTGCCAGCTTTGATTATTTTATACTCTATCTGGATCATATCGAATCGTATTTAACGGGTTGAATGCGCTTCATGTCCGACCACACGAAGCTGCGGGCCTTGAGTTCCTCCAGCAGTTTTCGGTCGGTGTAGCCTGCCATATCGGGATTGTGAATCGCCCCCCCCTCTCATTTTCTTTTCGGTTTTTTGCGGGCCGCGAAGTTTCGAACTTCGTCCTTCGCCGGCTCCGCTGGTTTGACATCAGGTTTATTTTCGGTTATGATCGGCATCTCGATCCCTTTTATCGGCTCGAAGTAAATGCACCATTTGTCCATGCAGATCGTCAGCGTTCGCGCCTTGAGGCAGTGAAAAACATGCTCTCCGGACCAGTGCACGCACGCAGTGCAGTTCACCTGCGGGCTGTCCAATATGGATCGGCGCGTACTATTTTGCTTTACCATTCTCCGGGATTGTTGGTTCTACCATCGCCATCAACAGCATCTGTACGATCAAAATAGGCAGGTACAAATACAACAGCCAACTACTTTCCGGAATCTTGAACTTTTTCATTGTGTTTCTTGTTTATTTCAACTTTTATCCAGTCGGGAAGATTCGATTCGGCCACCAAAGCGACATTGTCGATCTTCACTATTTTCAGCGCGCCGGTTTTGGCGTAATGGTAGAGAGAACTCAGCGGAATGCCGCTCGCGTCGGCCAGCCATCGCAGGGTATGAAGATTTCGTGTGTCAGTTATCATACCCCCCCCCTATTTGGATTGTTCGGCATTTTCCACACGGGCGATCATCGCCTCATCTTCGGTCTGTCCGTCGGGGTATTCTACCGCGGTCTCATACTCCACGTCGTCGGACATAGGCGTGCCGTTGTCGAACTTAATGGCGGTAGCCAGCTGGTTCATGGCCGTGGTAGAATAGGGATCAATGATCGCACCCTCGCGCAGCACCCGTTTCGATACGGTTTTATGATACATTACTTCCGGGTTGGTTCGCCACATTCCGGTGGGCTTATTGAAGGATTTCGAATACCTCTGACCCCATGCCATCAATTCCTCGATGGTCATGTAGCAATACTTCTCGAAGCCCGTGAGCTGGCGAATGTAGGCTATATATCCTTGCAGGATTTCCCGCTCGTGCGGCGCATCGTTGTACTTGTATTCCCCCGTAAAGGGATTGTGGGATAATATATCCCCCTCGTACACTTTTGCCGTGTTGAATGTCGCCATCGTGCCGGTGCGGAAGGCCAGCTGTTGAAGGCCGCGGTTCATCACCTGAAACGTACACCGGTCGCCGTAGGGGATCAGGGCCGACTGGCTCAGGTTCGGGTCGATGGACAACCCCGTGCAGGCCGATACCATCGCCGATCTCACCACCGTGCGCGGGTCGCATTTGTTGAGGGCCGCGGCGGCCGGATCGCGCATCAACAGCAGGATTGTTTGCATGAACCGCGGGGCGAATTTCTCCCCCAGAACGTCCATGAATTGGTCGCGGGTGCTTCCTTTCGTGAGCCATGATTTGATTTGTTGGAAATTACTTTGCGTTACGCTCTTTTGCGGGGCCTGAATGGTTACGGCCTTCGCCTGTTCGGTCATCTGCTTTGCGTCCATAGCTGAAATTTTTGTCAAGTAGTTTTTTGATTCCGTCTTTCCATCCGCCGGAGGTAAAGCCGCCGCGGGTGTTGTCTGAGAGGTTGTGCCACCGCATGTTGGTGGGGTACACGTCGAAAATACCGATTGCGCTGCCTGTAAGTATAAAACCCTCTTCCGTGGTTCTCTCGTCCACATTTATGCGCCTTCCCATCGACCGTATGCACCTGCAAACACGCATTTGGTAGGGGGACAAATTCTCGATTCTCGTGTCATACCCTTTGACCCTCGAATAGTCGGTTATCAACTCGGTGATCTGCCGCGTTCGCCGCGCCACCAGCTCTTCCTTGGTTTCCATCACTTTTTTATGTCGAATTTCCGATACGCTGAAATGGTGGTATACTCTTTGGCCAGATCGGGGTGATCCTCGCTGAATTTGGCCAGATCGAAACGCCGCTGGTGAATGGTGCGGTAGGTGGCCAGCGCCCGGCCTTCGTAGGCAAGGGTATCGCGTTCGTCGAACAGAGCGGACATTTTCGCCTTGATCTCTTCGTATTTCTTGGCCGCTTCATTCGCGTTGCGCTTGTAGATAATCGCCTGCTCGTGGAGTTGCGAGACTTCGTGCCCCACCTTGATGATCCCGGCGGTGGATTCGGGGTGCAACAGCTGCACGTCATCGCCATTTATAGGCTCCGGCTGTTCGCCCCCGATAATATGCCGTTCGTACCATGCGCACGCCATTTCGATGCACTTGCGGACGTACTCCCGCTTCGGCAGGATCAGGCGCGATTTGAGCGTTTTGGAGCCATCATTTACGGCCAGATAGGTTCCGGGGCGTCCGCCTATTTCCGCCTCAAACTGGCACTGCAAAAACCATTCGGACGGAATGGTCTCCGGTACGTCGAAGTCCACATGCATCGCGGTGTCTTTGATCTCCAAGAACGGACGCCCGGCAAGGTTCGTCCCCTCCTTGAAAATCTCGCGGTCCGGGGCCACCTGAATGTAATCGGGGTACTCGTCGTTGTGGAATACGGCGATCTCTTTGGATCGGCCCACCACCTTGAGGCCTGTCTGCTGTTGGAACCAGTGCGCTATTCCGTCCTCCATGAACCGCCCGCGATACATGGATTCCTTGATCGGCTGCGCGTCCCGGTTTTTCCATTCCAACCACAATTGCAGCGGGGTTTTGTGATTGCTCAGGCCGAGGATTATGCCTATGTTTGATCCTCCAATCACAAAGTGTTGATTTCGGTATGCCAGCCACTCGGCGCGGGTCTTGAAAACTGTTTTGCGGATTGCCATGTTATCGGTTGGTTTTAAGGAAGGCTATCGCCATTTTCCGGGGTTCTACATGGATTGTTGCGCTTTCGTGATCCGGAAATATTTCGATATTCCGGAATTGGACCGCATTCAGGACCGGGTAACTTCCCTCCGGAATCTGCACGGATTTCCAATACAGATCGGCGGAGATGATGACCGTTACGTCCTCGCGCCCGAACGGGGTGTCGACCTTCACAACTTCCGATCCGTGGAAGTAATCACCGTCTAAATGGTCCTTGAATGCTTCGGCAATGGCGTCGTACGCCGCAGTTGACAAATCGTAAATCATAATTTTGAATTTTTAAATAAGCTATCCTTGTTGATAATCTGAATCGTAGTTGAGATCAACCCCCGTTTGATGATAAATTCGTAGTGGGTGTCGGGGCAGTGTTCCCAAAACGGATCGCCGGGTTCTGCCCACCATTCGTAGACGTAATAATTTCCGGGCTTCTGACGCTTCGCAACGTCTTTGATGTATTGCAGGTCCAAAGAATCGGCGATCTGCGTTCCTTCGGCCGAAAATAGGGTATAGTGCGCGATTTTCATTTTACGGGAATCATCATTAAATCAAATCTACCTTCGTCTTGGTCTACTATGTCCTTCCCGTCAACGGTCCACGAAGCCGGGAATACTTCGCCGCTTGGCCCCTGTACTTTGCCTAAAAGTTTGTATTTCTCTGCTCTTGGCCGTAGTTGTAGATCGACTACTTTCCAGCCGTGCCGGGTTTGTAGGATATAATCCCCGGTCATGTACTCCATCAGATCAAAATTTTCCATAATAGTGCTGTTTTGCGGTTTAACTTGCGAAGGCCGGGGAGGTGATCCCCGCGGGTTGCTGCCCGGCGGTCTGCCGCGCCTTCTCCACGCGATGCGAATGCTTCACCAATACAATTTGCCACTTTATGCCGTCGCGGGCGGCTGGGGTTTCGGCCAGTGGCCGACCCCCTCCGGATCGGGCACAAGGCGGTACTTTCGCCCCCGGAGCACGAAAGGCTCGCCGTTTCGGCTATTTCGGATCGCCGCCCGTTCGATCCCGTCGATGTTATCAAGATTATTTTTCATCGGGTTGCTGGTTTTGAAGGTTTGTACACATATCGGCGTATCTCTGGGCAGACTTTAACACTCTCCACCCCGCAGCGAGGGCGCGCGCCTGAATATCAAACAGCGGCTCATCGGTCACCTTTCGCCCCTGCTCCCACTTGGCGAATTGCGCAGGGGTAAACACTACTTTCGCTATATCGCCGTTATACACCAGCGCACAACCGCCGTAACTGTATTGATGCCAGCCGGACGCCCCATTTAGGACCAAATCCAAGGATAGAGCCGGTATTGCTGCGTTTTGATCGGCGCACCACTTGCAGATCTCTATATAACTGTCCAGCAGGAAATCAGCATAATAAGCCGTCGCTTTATTCCATTGCCCGCGCTTCCGTTCGGTTTCGGAAATATAGGTGCGCATGTCGGAAAGATATTCAGGTGAATTTAAAATATTGTGTGCCATGGCGTTATAGTTATTTGAGTGAATAGATGAATACGAATCCGGGTTGTTCGAAAAGGGTATAGGCACAAACGACCGCATCAGCTGTGTGTCCCCTTTCGGTAAGGTATCCTATTAGTTCTTTTGCCGATCCCTCGCTGTATACGGCTACTGCGGCAGTGTCGGCGGGAATTTTCCCCGAAACCACCTTGGCAAGGTATTCGTCCGACCCGGACAACCTCTCGCAGACGGGTTCCCCCTCCTCGAACACGGTGTAATACGAATTTGGTACATTGTACTTCGCGACAATGGCAAGGAAATCTGTCTCTTATACACATCTCCGAGCCCACGAGACGGAGCTACATCTCG
>ENA-OZAJ01000176-OZAJ01000176.1-human-gut-metagenome-genome-assembly--contig:-NODE-176-length-38732-cov-8.190837_pt1 | contig 38732 bp, 39 predicted proteins | sample MGYA00243301_ERZ653499 | MGnify/ENA primary metagenome ERZ653499 (study PRJEB26926, sample SAMN06165039) | human gut metagenome | biome: ENVO:00009003; feature: ENVO:2100002; material: ENVO:00002003... | reverse complement strand
TCGTCGGCAGCGTCAGATGTGTATAAGAGACAGGCCGTTCCCATCAAAAACACCTATAAACGGATATTCGTCATTTCCGATAGGTTCCCATTCTTCTGTTAATGTAATATCGTTATCTAACACATAGTTACCAGCAAGGGAATACGTTTCACCAATAGATTTTAATTCGCTCTCCGTTTTTACTAAGTAATATTCTTGATTTTCTATCGTGGTAGTTTCCATTGCTAATACCTCGTTTGTGGGGTAAGAGCTTATTTCTCCATTATTAGACATCACGCCACAACCGCCTAATAGAAACATGATACAAACTAAAAAAAGGAATACCTTTTTCATTTCAATTTCTCCTTTCGGCATGTCTCGATTCCTTTTGGCATCTGAAACAGACTCTACCTCATTATATCACACTATAATCTTAGTGTCTAATAGGGGATGTCCGTTTCCAATCCGTTCATATTATAAAAGCGACAGCAAGAAAGAGATATTCCACACTCCGCTCCTTTTCTATCCACACTACTATGCTTCAAATTTATAGCCGACTCCACGGACACTTTTTACATACTCCGGTCCAGAAGGATCAACCTGTAATTTCTGCCGTAGACGGCTCATTAGATTATGGATTGTCTTTGGCGTGATGTCAATATATTCCTCGCCCCACACCTGATAAGCTATGGTCTCAAAAGTCATTACCCGTCTCTGATTGGTAATGAGAAAATGGAGAGCATCAAATTCTTTCGCGGTCAGCTCAACACTTTGACCTTTCACACATACCCGCCGTTCTTCCGGGCAGAAATATAAATCGCCTATCTGTATTTCAGTTAGCGGTTCTATATTATCCTGATCCATTTGTCGCGGCAATGAAACACATGGAATATCAGTAGTACGCCCAACCAACTTTTCTATATCCATTATGAAACCGACCAGATCATGTTGCTGCTCCGCATTGAGCATATTAAAGATTTTTTCACCAATCTGCCGACCAGATACGGATAAGTCCAGTACAGTTAATTTCCCATTTCCATCACCGTCCCCTTAAACTCAAATAATATCCTTGGCACACAACACTCGCTACAATGTAACAGATTCCGATAATCACCAAGCGGAAGTTAACGATCGGGCAAGGGAAAATAACTATTATTTTTTCCATTTGCCAGATAGCAGTCGGCAGGATAGACTAATGATACTCACTATAAAACTCAATGGTCTGCAAAGTAGAATACCGACAAAGTCAAGGTAATGTGCCAATACAAAAGCTGAAATTGTACGAAAACTCAATTTCAAAAGGTAAGAAAAGAAGCAGCAAACCAACAATTAAAACAACCGAAAACAAAATAATATACATTTTCCACTTATCTAATGCTTGATGAATAGTTTTGCTATTTAACAACAACTGTGCCATTATCACTACCGATTTCCAAATTATTATCTCCGGCCCCAAGAGTGCCTTGTCTGCAAGATGAAGTTTCTTTGCTATAAGCCGCCCCATTAAAGCTGGCTGAAATGTCTTTAGAGCCAGAAGTAATGCTAAAGCTAAGATTATCTGGTGAGGTCTGATAGTTCAAGTTTATATCGCCGGAACCAGTTTGTATGCTTATATTGGTTTGAGGGCTGATTTCAGACATATTTACCTCGCCGGATTTTGTAATTATTTCTGTACCGCTGAAAATGGTATTATTGAGTTGCACATATCCCGACGTTGTAACAATCTCTGCACTGCTAACTTCACTGTCCTTAACTGTAATGTCGCCAGATGAAGATGATATTTTCAAGCTATCGGCTGCAAAGTGAGAAAAGGTTACATATCCCGCGTTATTAGCAAGTTGAAATTCTGTTGCAGATATGCTATCTATATCAATGTCGCCTATTTCGTTGTTGATACGAACGGGAATAATACAGTCAGACGGCAGATATAACATGATTTCGCCCTTTTTCCCTAATGCGATTTGGTCTTGCAATTCTTCGTCGCTGCTTTTTTGCACGATAGTTACAATTCCATTTTGCAGTGAAACTGTGGGCTTATCGTCCTTATCCGAAACGCTACCGTCAAGGCTTATACGGATATTATCATCTGATGAAGCCATAATGTTGATCTTCCATGCGTCTGCGCTTATTTGCAATTCTTTTACTTCATTTGCTGAATATGTTTCACTTCCTGTAATTTTGTTTTTTCCGCAGCCACATAGGCAGAACATAAGCAAAGTGACTATACCTAAAATCAATAATAATTTTTTTCTATCCATATTCCCTCCTATTACATTAAATCTTTCGTTTCAGCTCCGCATATAGAGAGAAAAGCGAAAACGAGTGAGATTAAAGTTAAGATAACAGGAAAAACGGCGTTATTTGCCATTGTCAAGTCGCCTATATTTGCCTGTGTCAAAACAATTAACAGGAAAGAGGCAATGATTGTGGCCTTTGAGGATTTCATTGCCATACCAATGAACAGAGCAATAAAGCTCATGGTAACGATGACAACGGACTTTACAATCAGTTGGATATAGAACCCCAAACTTGCCATATTGAAGTCAAGCGGGAATGACGATACCATAAAATGTGAACCTAATAAAATGCAGCCGTAAAGCAGCAGCTTTGTGAGTACCAGTGCCACAAAATTAAAAATCCATACAGCAAGCATTTGTGAAACAAGAATTTTTTGCCGCTTAATCGGATAAGAAAACATCAAATTCATGGTCTTATTCTTGTATGCGCTGACGATAAATGACGACAGCATTACGCTGGTGAAAACCAGAAAAGACATACTGGTAAACAGCTCAATAGGTGAAGATATGGCATTATTGCCGGGAGCTGCATCGGGTACACCTGTGTCCGGGTCATTCGCAATCCCAAGATAGGCAAGTGCAAACATGAACAGGCCAAGGACAGCCGCCAGTATTATAGCATTTCTTACATATTTGCCGATATTGTTTTTTTTCCACTCCAACTTAATCAATTTCAACATTATTCTTTCACCTCCGCAGTCATTTTCAAAAAGTAATCTTCCAAAGTTTCAGCCTTTCTTCCCAGTGCGATAACTTCAACATCATTTAATGCCAAAACCTTAGACAATTCCTGCGTGGAAACACGGGTATCATAAATCCTGATCTTGCCGTCCTCAATAATTTTGAAGTTTGAAAGCTCAAATTTTTCACTCAATACAAAGGATGCCTTTTTGGTATCGAGTACGGTTAGTTCGATGTAAGCTAAACTCATTTGTTCAATGGCTTTCATACTGATTTCTTTCATCATCACCCCATGATTGATTACACCGACAGTATCAGCAATGCTTTCAATCTCTGAAAGAATGTGACTGGAAATCATAATTGTAATGCCGTACTCTGTGCAGAGGGTTTTCAGCAAATCACGGATCTGCTTCATGCCTGCCGGGTCGAGGCCGTTTGTGGGTTCATCCAGAATAAGCAATTCTGGCTTGCAGAGAATAGCGCGGGCAATTCCAAGACGTTCTTTCATGCCCAGAGAATAATTTTTAACGGGCTTATTCGCTGCATTTGTTAAATCCAACATATCAAGGGCATTTTCAACGCTGCCGTGATTATAGTACCCCATATACTCACAATGAAGTTTTAGATTGTCATAGCCGGTCATGTGATCGTAAAACGTGGGAAATTCAATAATACTCCCCATTCGTTTTAATACCTCATAAGATTGTGGAGTGAGCATTTCTCCAAAGATTTCAATGCTTCCGTCCGTCGGCTTCCAAAGGTTCGTGAGCATTTTCATTACAGTGGTTTTGCCCGCCCCGTTTGGGCCAAGGAAACCGTAAATTTCACCCTTTTTAATATGAATATTAACGTCTGTGACCAGCTCTTTTCCGCCAATGGTCTTTGTTAGGTGGTTCGTTTGCAAAATAAATGGCATTTTCGTTGCCTCCTTTCTGAATACCATTGTAGCGGCTCCGATTTTCAAAACTCTTGAATAAATCTTACAAATTTCTTTCGCGGCATTTTAATACGATATTTTTTTGAGTTTAACTGTGAAAGTGGTCTTTACATTGGGGATACTGTTTAATATGATCGTTCCTCCAAGCTGTGAAGCCAGATTTTTTGCTATTGTCAATCCTAATCCGTTTCCCTGTATGTTTCGATTTCTGGAATCCTCCATTGTAAAAAGACGATCAAATACGCTATCTGCAAAAGGCTTGTCAATTCCTTTTCCTTTATCGGTCACATCAATATATACTGCGTTTCCATCTGCTCGCAAAAACATTCCTAAATACTTCCCGTCTGCTCCATAGCGGATAACATTTGATATAAGGTTAAACAAAATTCTCTGCAATGCTTCTTTATTTCCCTGCACATAGACTGGATTCTCTGGAACATCTATTTCTACTTGAAAATCGGAATTAGTAAGTATCTCGTAAAAATCAAGAACACTTTCACGACAGATTTCGCAGACATCTATTCTGGAAAGTTCCATATCAGTATCACCGGCTTCTAATTTTGCCAAAGTAAAAAATTGGTTTATTAGTTCCATGACACTTTGCGCTTTCTGCTCTGTCTTTTTTAACATTTCGCTGGTACTACCGTTTAGCCGCATAATCTCCAAATAGCCTAAAATAACCGTCATAGGCGTTTTAATATCATGGGAGATGTTCGCAAGCATTTTCTTTGAAGCAATTTCTGAACGGCGATAGTCAACTTTTACTTTCAGATGATTTTCTAATAAATGATTGATCTGTGCTGCCAGTTCTATAAGCTCTTTGTTTTCGGTAAAAACCATAATTCGCTCATCGCTGTCCGTGTCTATAATTTCGTTAAGTTTCCTACTGATTTTTCGTAGTTTCGCCTGTATTCCAGAGCGAAAGACGAATTGCTGATAAAGGACAACACAAATCAGAAACACAATGCAGAGAGTTAGAAAAAATATAATTGCCGCGTCGCTCATTGCAGTTCTCCTAACTTATATCCAATTCCCCAAACAGTAATCACATACCGGGGATTACGGGTATCGTCCTCAATCTTATTCCGTAATCTGCTGATATGAACATTCACAGCGTTCTCGTCACCGCAGTAGGCGTCATGCCATACGAGGGAATAAACCTGTTCTTTCGTATAGACCTTTTTGGGATTTTGCAGGAGCAGCTTCAAAATCTCAAATTCTTTTGCAGTCAATTCGACTTTCTCGCCCCGTTTTGTAAGTGTATAGTCAGATAAGTTCATTACCAGATCGCCCGCTGTTAGAAGTGCAGGGGCGACGATAGAGGCATTGTCATATTGAGTTGTTCTTCGTATATTTGCTCTGATTCGTGCCAAAACTTCAACAACAGAAAAGGGCTTTGTAATATAGTCGTCTGCACCTAAACTTAATCCGAGCGTTTTATCAGTTTCGCTGTCTTTTGCAGAAATAATAAGTATGGGAACCACACTGTTTTTTCTGATATGTTGCATAACATCCATTCCGCTGATTTTGGGTATCATTAAATCCAGTAAAACCAGACTGAATGTGGTATCATCAAAAAGAGTGCAAGCCGCCTGCCCGTCAGCAGCGCAAATAACCTCATAATTTTCAGTAGTTAAGTAATTTTTCAGCATTTCACTGATTTCAGTATCATCTTCAATCAAAAGAATTTTATGCTTATTCATGATTCGCTTTTTTCTCCTTTCCTTGTTTCGTCCGGCCATCAATCGGTTTTTCAGCACTTTTAGGTATCAGCCAAACAGTCCCCATCTTTACAGCTCCAGGAATACGGTCAGCAGTACAGTAATAGTTTATCCTCCTGGGTGTAACTCCCCATTTAGAGCTTGCTTCTTTCAAAGTCATATAATCCATATCCGCACCTCCAGTAGTCCTATTATAGTTCGAGAAAACGAATAATGCAAGGTTGAAACGAGCAATTCAATCCGATTAAAAACATAAAACTATCACTGACGTACATTAGCACGCTCCCGATCTGTTACAGACTCACCCAGCAGATAATCCACATTGGCCTTAACATTATGAAGCTCTTTCATTTCCGCTCTGGCCTTTTTATAGGCAGCATAGGCTTTCCGTTTCTGTTCCAGTAGTCCGGCATATTCCTCCCGCAAAGACTTGACCGAGGGCAGCTTTGTAATTCCCAGACTGTCAAAATGTTTCTTTGCCGCCTGGTGCAGCAGAATTTCCGCCTCATGCTCCGCACGGAATTTTTTGCTGTAGCCGGCCTTTCGGTATTCTATATAAACCACTCGTGTTTTTGCATAGTTTACGATCTGCTTCTGTAATTCTCCGTTGGCCGTCATCTGTGATTCCAGGTCTTTGATCTGTGCCGACAGAGCATTAAAACTGTCAGTAACCGCAACCGTTCTTTTCTGCAAATCCTCATAGCTCATATTGCCATGCTCTTTGAGATAAATCACCGCCTGGGATAGCTGTTTCAGATTAAACACCTTCGCCCAGCGTTCATATCCCGGACCTTTGCCGGCCCGGATCGCTGCCTCAATATCCACCAGCAGTCCAACTTTGGAAACCGGTTTTTGGGGAGAAGTACGGCGGGACTTTACAGTACGGGTGCCGGCGATCCGCTCTTTTATGGCCTGCTCGGTATAATCACCTTTGAGCGTATCGCACCGGGTATAGTTTTCCTGTCCCGGTACACGGAAACGGAGGTGCTTTCGTTCCCGGTTAACTTCAATGCCGGCAGCCTCCAGCTTTTTCAAGAGTTCTTCAAAATTTTTCGGCTTTTCTTCCAGGGCCGCGTCGATTGCCCGGCGTATCTGCTCCTGGAAGGAGGGCTGCTTTTTACTTCCCAACCATGTACCGTAATGATCCCGGCTTGGTTTCGGGTCCTCTACGATGGATAAGCCATGCTCCAGGCACAACTTATCATTCATGCGCCGGATCGCCCAAGTGGAGCCCCAGAAGTTACGGAATTTCTTCTGACAGTCCAGCGTTGTAGAATTGATTATAATGTGATTATGGACATGGTGCTTATCTATATGGGTGCAGACGACAAAGGCATGATTGCCCTTTGTGAGCTTCAGCGCAAGCTCACGCCCGATCTGGTTCGCTTCTTCCGGCGTGATCTCACCGGGCTTAAATGCCTGCCGGAGATGGTAGGCGATCACATCATCCGCACCCTGACTCCTTCCAGTCTGGTTAAAATACTGCCGTTTGGAAAGAAGAAATTCCGCATCCGCAACCCTGGTATCGCACTCATACCCATAAATAAATTTCCCAAAATCTGTTTTCTGCGGATTCTCTACATAGTCGATAATATCCGCAATGGCCGTGGATATATCCCGGCCTTTTCCAACATGCAGCGGCATCAGCCGTGTAGTCGCCATACCATCACCCCCTTAATTCAATTTAGCCAATTATCGTTCCTGGCTCTTATGCTGCTTTGGTTTTTCTGCTCTGGCCTGCTGCCCGGCGTTCTTATTCAGGCTGTCACGGACAGAGGGCTTTTTCTCCTGGGCCAGTGCATACTCCTTCCGGGCCTGGGTGAGAAATAAATCTGTAAGTCCGGGGTGGCTGCGGTCCACCACAAAGTAAACATTCCGGTCATGGCCGAAGCCGTCCGGGTTCTCATAGACCGGAATGGTTTTCGCCCAGGCTTTATTATCGCGGGAAATACGCCCGTCCCAATCCTTCTGCCGGACTGTGTTGGCAAGCACATAAAACATCCGGTCATAACCGAACTGTTCCAAGACCTGATGTACTGCCTCTGTGCCGAGGCGGTTATCCCGGTAGTAATCGGCAATGGCCTGTTCGATTGCCTCCCTGCAAGCGATATTCGCCTTATAGGAAGCGCGGTACTGATCCAGCTCCCCATGTTCATGTGCATAAGATGCCGGATAGATATATAAAGGTGTATTGTCTTTCATTCTGATACCTCCAAATAGCAAAAAAAGGGCGGGACACTCACCATGCCCCGCCGAAAATGTTTATGAAAAAATGAAATCTCTGAGTGCGTAGTTTACGCCGCCGATCTTTCCGGTCAGCCAGGCCGCCACCATCGGCAGACCGTAGGGGCTGATTAGAAACGCGATCACCAGCCACGAAAGCCCCGCCCACAGACCGGCAGTAAAAAACAGAACCAGTGACGCCAGAAAAACGATCCCTGACAGAATCCCCAACACTGCCCCAGAAGCAATCACCAGAAATTTACATACCAGATAAAGAACCCCTGTAATCAGGATAAAGGGCAATGCCAAAAGTTTGAATACCAGCCGCATAGTCGAGCCTCCTTTCATGGGAACAATCCATGTCCCTCTATAAAAATTTTACCGTGACCGTCCCGGAAAAGCAACGGCTTTCCTTTCAGTTTACGAAATGTTCGCAAATCCCCGGAGCAGCTTATCCATACCTTCCCACAAGCCGTCCAGCCTGACACGTAAATCCTCCACATCGGCGGCGTAAACGCTGCCGGTCTCATTGGCCCGCCGGGTGTACTGGTTCAAATTGTTGGAACAGATACGAAGGAGGCGAATCATTTCCTGAATGTCGCTCATGTCCAGATGAATGATATAACCGTCCACCGCCATCTTGCGCAGATAAGCGGAAAGATTGGTAATGCCAAGCTCCGCCATGCGCTCTTTTATCAGAGCGGCCTCCTGCTCCGTTATGACAAATTCCACACGGACGGACCGTTTGTTAGCTGCATCCTTCATCGTTCCGGCCCGCCTTTATGTTGGTGATTTCTATACGGAACTTTTACCTCCCGGCCACTTTTCAACTGTCCGCGCAGCGTGTCTTTTTTCAGCCCGTCAATATATTCCTGAATATGTCCAGTATTAGCATGATAATCCCGCTGAAAACGCATCCGACGCAGAATCACAGACAATTCACTTTCACTTTCCGGTGCATAGCGCATGGACTGGGGAGCGCCATGTTCCGGCATAAGCTCATTCATCCGCTGCCTTCTGGATTGGTACGGCAAAACAAATTGTGTTCCATCCTCAAATCGGACCGTTACCTGACCTATCGGACAGGCCAACAGTTTCACGCACTCTACATGTGTAGGATAATCAAGAGTGTAAATACTGCCGATCACTCTGCCGTCCTGTATACCGTCCAGACAGAGGGCATAAGCCAGAACCGGGTCTTTGGACTGCTCATAGTAATATTTCCACACGCTATTTTCATGGCTGCCATCCAGATAGGTTTCCCGCTCCCGCAGGGTATAAGTGCCACACGGCCTTGACATCCAGAGAAGGCGTTTGTCCTCCGGGTCTGCCGATACAGCCAGCTTGGGGATCAGCTCTTTATCCAGGTCAAAATCCTGCTTAAAGTGCTGCGTATGCAGTTCCATGATCTGGCCTAAAGCATCCAGTATATCGACACCCTCAAATCTCACCGCACCCATTATCGTTCCCTTTCGAGGTCAGGCGGCGTGATCTGCTTGGCCTCATGCTCCGGGCGGTCCGCTTTCAGCCGTTCCATAAGAGAGGGTTTTTCCTCCGGCAAAGTCTCCGGGGCAAGCTCCTGGATTTCCTCATAGGTCTGCCCGTCCGTCAGATCAGGACGGACAGGAGGCTCATTGTTCAGCCTGCCATCCAGCATATTATAATTCCCGGTCTGGCCTTCCTCGTAAAGCTCTGCATTGCGCAGATAGCTTTCGGGCGGCTGGAAGGGCTGCCCCGCGAACAGGATTTCCCTGCTGGGTGTATACTGCGACAGCACCCCGTCCCGAAGTCTGGCAAAATCTTCATACTGCCGCATGGTAAGCCCGCGATCCAGCATTTCTTCCTGGGTATGCGCCCATCCCTCACCATAAAGGAAATAGTACATATCCGGCTGATCGCAGACAAAGCACAGGGAACCGTCCTGATTATCATAGTATGCCGTAGGCACATCCTGGTAGTAATAACGTTCCTCACGGCCTAAATATACCCGGTTATCCGCACCTATCATAGCGACCATGCCGGCATAATTGCTGTGTACTGCGGACCTGATCTCCACCAGCGGGTCCGTCTCCGCTATGATCTGCCTGCCGGGAACCTCATTCCTCTTTTCCGCCGACTCATTCCGAGGCGTGGCCTCGACGGGAGCGCGGGCATCCAAATCCGGCTGTGCGGTGCGCTTTTTCACCGCGCCGGGTTCCGGTTCTTTGTCCCTTACATAGTAATGGACGTTGGCCGTGGTCTTGTTGTTCATTTCTCTGGCATAGGCTTCGGCAGCCTCACGGCTGTCAAATTCCAAAGGCTTGCCGTCCTCCTTGCACCAGCTTTCCGCGTGCCCAAAGATAGAGGCGGCGCTTCTCACCGCCCATACACCGTATGTCTGTTCCATATTGCATCCTCCTGTTATCGTTCCTGCTGCCGGCCCGTTTTTGCGTGGCCGGGCGGTTCTATCGGTTTCGTTTCCTTCAACTGCTGCCGGACAGAGGGTTTCTGCTCTGCCTCCGGCTGTGAATCAGTGATATTGACATACTCGCCAATAATACAAAGCGCCTCCCCATAACTGCCGGAAGCAAACACCCGGTCCGTCATTTCCTTTGCCTGGTCCTTCCGGTCATGCTCCCGGAGGGTACGGGCGGCAATTCCCACCAGATTGAAGATATTCCCGTCCTGACCAATCAGCGCACAGTCCGGTTTCTCCGGTTCCGATGAAGGTTCTCCGATAAAGCCGCCCAAACGGTTCGGTACAAAATCAGACAGCCATGTGCCGCCGAAATTCTCATGGGTCTGCAAGCGCCACATAGCAAGTTTTCCAATGTTCAGGTCCACGCCCTCAAAAGGATAGAGCAGACAGGTCATGCCGTCATACTGGAAAGCAGAAACATCTTCAAATTTGCTGCCGCCTTTCAAAATTCCCGCTTCGGTGAACAGGTCGTTGATTCCGTCCACCCATTCCTTCAGGTCTCCGCCGCAGCCCTGTAAGATCAGGCCATCTTTGTCATCCATGCGGCGCAGGTCATCGGTTGTGATCGTGTTGATACTCAAAAAAATCGCCTCCTATCGTTCCTGTTGATTTTCCTTTTTGTGCCGGACAGCTTTACCTTCCGGCGTTTTCTTTAACTGCTCCCGGACAGAAGGTTTCCGCTCCGTGTCCCGACAATCGGTAAAAATAGCAGATAGGGGCTGTTCCCAGCGGTTCCCAAATCCCCGTATCACCGTCCCGGCCAGCGCACCGTTTTCCCGAAACATCTCTAAGGTGTCAAAAGCCCGGTCAAACAGCCGTGTATTCCTCGTATCTGCACAAGGAGCAAAATGGATTACCCCTTTGGGATATTCCCCGCCAGTGCCGATCCAGCCGCGGACAAACTTATCAAAACCTTCTGTGATCCCGGCATCGGCCAGCTCTACCGCGTGACTGGAATTCATAAGGCTTGTTACTGCATACTGCCGGCCTAAAACTAATATCCCGGTATCTGGATCAAACATAAAACGCCTGTTATCAATCTGCTGCATGTCAACAGCCTGCGTCCTGGTATCAATCCGCATAATATCCGCTGTAATCGGTATCTTTTCTATAGGCATCCCTCCTGACTGTTTTTGACAGCGGCACAGCCGCGCAGCCGTTCCCGAAGGGAACGATCTGCCAGACCTACAAGGGCTGGCGTCATTCCTGGGAAGGCAAAAAAATAAGCGCTTCAAAAAGCGCCTTTGTCCGCAACTTAGCCCCATTTCGGAGACCATGAGTATTCTAATATAGGCCCCTATCAAACCGGGGCTCAAAAGCCCTGAAAATCAAGCCTTTTTTTCATTAAGTTGCGGACACATCACCCCTTATTCTGCCGCTCCCTGCGTTTCCGCTCCCGCTCGGATTTCCGTCTTGCAAAGGTGCGGCAGGCATCGGAGCAATATGCCTGGCTTGTAGTGGGAAGATAAGACTTCCCGCAGACCGGGCATATTTTTTGTTTCAGGGAAGTGTCCTCACCTGTAATGGCAGACTCCAGCGACGGATCAGTTGGCAGCACCGCCTCCCGGAAGTACCGGCACAGCGCACCAGTCCACCATTTATTCAGCATGTAACAGGGGCAGTCTAAGGGTAAGCAGAGCTTATCCGGGTTATCATAGTTAGCGCAAAGCTCCGTCACCAGCCTTCGGATCGCTGCGCGTTCAGACCGGGTTAATTCACGTGACGGCGGCTTTTTACTGTTACCTCCCATGCTCTGGTTCCTTTTTCTGTTGTCTTTCAGAGATACTTTTCCCTGCGCATGGCACTTTGTCCTTTAATACTGCAAGTACAGATTCTTTTGGATATATTTCAGGAAAATCCCGGATAGAAAAGGTATCGTCTATGTGGTCGCTGTCAAAGAAAAAATCATATGCTTCGACATCCAGAAGGCGCTGCCCGTCACCGCCTTTATAGGAAATTTCTGAAACAACCGTGCCATAAAAATTTTTTCCTATGGTACTTGCCATTCTGTCAGGTATATACTCATCAACACTGTACCCCAATTCATATACAAACAGATTGTCCGGCACTGTGCTCCTGTCCAAGCGTGCAGTTGTAAATAATACGTTTTCCTCCAATAAATGCGCATGGGTAAAAGATTCTTTCATGGCATCCCTATGAAACGGGTCATGGTAAATAAAAAGCTCTCTCGAAGCCGGTACATAAAGCCGCCCGTTTTCCTCGCACCGGAAAATATCACAGGTTCTATCTGTGGAGACAGCGTAAAATTCCTTATAGCGGTATGGAAACTTCTGCCGCTGTTCATATTCTGAAAATCCCAATTCAGGATCAGACTCTATGCGCTTTGACAGTGCAAAAAAATCGCCTTCTTTTTTCTGGAACTGACGTACAGGGGTAAAGTGATGGCCGCCGTATTCAAAAGTCTTTCCACTACTCATTTCCGCCTGCCTTTCTTAGCCGGAAATTCCAGCTTGAAATTGACATATTTGCCGCCAGTGTCATCCAGAAGCACTACCGCGTCATAGGTCCTGCCGGTCTTTTCGCTGTAAAGCCCGGACATGGAAACACGGCCCTCTTTCAGAAGGGCAGCCGCCACAGACTTTGTAATGGTCTTTTTCTTACTGGAAAAGAATTTGTTGTCTTTCCAGAGTGCAAAGGAACAATCCCGATTATCACAGAAAAATCCCTTTTTGCCCTCATATACAGTTCCGCCGCAGCGGGGGCAGGTGCCGACAGCCTCACGCCCATTTCCTTTCACATCCGGGAACAACCCGGCAAACTGTTCCTCCGGCGCGGTATGCTCCTTTACGAGCGCCCGGCTCATATCTGCAATTCCCTCCATAAAAGCCTCTGCTGAAACCTCGCCGCGCTCCACCTGCTTTAACATGGATTCCCATTCCGCGGTGAGCATAGGCGATTTGATGTTGTCCGGCAGGACCAGGATCAGATTCGTACCTTTTTCCGTAGGAATGAGCTGCTTTTTCTTCCTCTGCACAAAACCAGCAGAAACCAGCTTTTCCAGGGTAGCCGCACGGGTGGCCGGCGTACCTAAGCCTTTCCGCTCGGCATCCTCCGGCATATCCCCGGCGCCCGCCGTTTCCATAGCGGCCAGCAGAGAATCTTCTGTATAATGCTTCGGCGGGGAGGTCTTGCCTTCCCGAACGCCCGCAGATACCTTTTCAAAGGTCTGGCTTTCCTGCAGCGGAGGCAGCGCGGCGTCCTCGCTTTCTTTTTCTTCCGGCTTAGACTGTTTCAGCCCCATACGGTGAAGGCGCTCCACTTCCTTCCATCCGGCCTGCAGCACGGTCTTTCCCTTTGCCGTAAAGGAATAACCCTCACAGTCCAGTACAGCCGTTACCGCCTCAAACCGGTTGGCCTGGGCCGTAGCACAAAGCAGCCTCGCGGCAATCAGTGTCAGCACATCCCGTTCCCCGGAAGGAAGCTCCGACAAATCCGTCCGGGCAATCTCCACCGTAGGGATGATAGCGTGATGATCGGTAACTTTGCTGCCATCGGTCACGCGGTCAATATCCGGTTCCCCGGCACACCCTTTTCCAAAAGACATGTTATCCCGCAGCCAAAGGATCAGGGAGGCAGCGGTGGCCTGCATATCCTCGGTTAAATACTGGCTGTCCGTTCGGGGATAGGTCGCCAGCTTTTTCTCGTAAAGGGATTGCACATAGTCAAGGGTCTGCTGGGCCGTATATCCATAAATGCGGTTACATTCCCGCTGTAAGGTCGTCAGGTCATACAAACGGGGAGGCTGCACCGTTTTGACCTGCTTTTCCACAGAAAGCACCGTGGCAGTTTTTCCGTCACAGGCCATGCGGATTTTTTCAGCTTCATTTTTCCCGGACAGCTTTTCGCCGGAGGCGGTAAAACCGCCGCAGGTGATCTCCGGTACATAAAAGGGCTTGCTTATAAATGCCTGAATATCCGCCTCCCGCTGTACCAGAAGGGCCAGCGTAGGGGACATGACGCGCCCCACATTGAGCGTGACGCCATACAGTACGGAGAAAAGCCGGGTGGCGTTAATACCGATCAGCCAGTCAGCCCCGGCCCGGCACACAGCGGCATCATACAACCGGTCATAAGCATGGCCGGGACGCAGGTGTTCAAAACCATCCCGGATTGCCGCATCCTCCATACTGGAAATCCAGAGGCGTTCCATTGGCTTGCTGCACCCGGCATACTGATAGACCAGACGGAAGATCAATTCACCCTCACGCCCGGCGTCGGTAGCGCACACAACCGATTCCACCCGTTTGTCTTTCATCAGCCGGCACAGAAGGTCAAGCTGCTTTTTCTTATCCTTTGGCACCTCGTACTTCCATTCTTCCGGCAGGATCGGCAGATCACCGTAACGCCATCTGGCATACTGTTCCCCGTAGGCTTCGGGCTGCGCCAGTTCCAAAAGATGGCCGACGCACCAGCTCACCAGATACCCGCCGCCCTCCAGGTAGCCGTCCTTTTTCTCATTCGCACCCAATACCGCCGCCAACGACATGGCGACGGAGGGCTTTTCTGCAATCACTAATTTCATTCTCGTAACCTCCATTTCTTTGAAATAGAAAAGGCAGCCTGATAGCTGCCCTTTACAAACTCGGTTCCCGTTTCGCTGTATTCCTTTCTTCCGGCATCTTTGCCGCAGTTTCCTTAACCTGTGCTTTGTTTTCGGAAAGACGCTCCAAAAGACCTTTTTCCTGTTTTCGTCCCAGTGTTTTTACTGCCCGGTCATAATGCTGCACCTTATCTGAAAGTAAATCCTCCGGTGCTACCTGAGTAGCATTAACCTCCCTGACCATATCCTCCAGCTCTTTTGCCTGCATATTTCCGTTATCCGGTACGATTAACACCTCATGGATAGACGAAGGGAGGACATAGAAATCAGAACCGATCAATTCACCAATCCTATCCAGCACACCTTCCCGCGCCAGAGCTCCAGCACCGTTTATCCTGCTGTTGTTTGTCAAAACATACATAGGTGTGCTGCCAACCTCTACCGGCTCCGGCCTGTCAAAAAGATTGGTAGGTTTGGCAGAAAACATAATCTCTGACATTAAATCCTCCATGCTGTAAAAGCAGACAGGATTCCTAACATTTTCTGCATGAACTGCATCATGGTGAAGCTGCTCTGGCGTAATTCCCCAAAGGTTCAGCATATCATCCGTTACAACGGCAGAAGCAATTCCTTCTTCGCTCTCCATGAGCTGAATCCGGTAAGTTGCCGCCAGTTCTCCACATGGAGTACAAGGCTTGCCTTTGAGATATTCCTGGTTTCTTTCCGGGTCGCACAGCCGGATATTAAGCAGCGGTCTAACGGTCTCATAATCCTTTATTCCCTCTGCGTTGAAAGGAAGATCAATGCTGTTATCCATCTTGATCTGTGCAATTTCCCGCATAATACTGTCCAACGGGCGTCCTTTTTCAAACTGCGCCTCATAGGGCTCCAAATAGATTGTCGGTGCAATCATTTCGTCGTCCATTCGGATCATAAGCCCTGTCAACGTCCGGTCATTTCCCTTCGTGACTTCTTCCAAAGTTACATTTGCATCCTTATAATCCTCCGGCAAATATTCCCGGATATGGCTTTTGATATATTCTGCAAATTCCTGATTCATTTAGTAACCTCCATGTTCTATAAGCTCGGCTCATTTTTGCCGGTCTGTTTTTCTCTGGGCTTCACAGCGCCTTTTTCCTGAATCTGCTCCCGGTGATCCGAAAGCCGGTCCAGAACACCTTTTTTCCCGCGGTCCGTCTGTTTCCCTTCAACAGCGTTTTCTTTTGCCAGATTTGCACGCTGTACATTCAGGTCAAAGCAGGTAATATAAGCGTGATAATCCCCCTGGCCGGGAGAACAGCGCAGACAGTAACGGTAATTTTCCGTTTCAATCATGTAGCCGTAATTCTGCCGCCAGCCGCCGTCGATCTTGCCGCCATGCTCATAACAGAAGCGGTCCATAGCACGTAAATCCTTTAATACGCTGTCCCGGAGTTGATCGACTACCTGTGTTAGTTCCTCTTTGAACGCAGTGCTGTTCAGGCTTTCATCCCCGCGGGGGTGCCAGGTGTGCCAAAATTCTTTACCGCTTTGTCCAAAGTCAATACGGACATGACCGATAGCACCCATCATCCTATCTGTTTCCGGTTCCTGCGCATAAAAAATACCTGCCTCACGATTAGAAGCAGGTTGTATGGTAAGCCTGGGCTTAAAGTCAATCTGATATTCCCGGCAAAACTGTTCCAGACTGATTTCTTCGCCCAGGAAATTCAGCCCATCTTTCAGCCTTTTATATCCCCTCTCTGGAATCTTTACCTTGTACGGCGTCAATACAGCCCCCGCATGATTGACGCCAACATGCAGCTCCAGTGTTACCGGCCTGCCGGGATCGTTGTCTGATCCCCGCAGATTATAACAGTAAAAACCCAGCGGAACCGTACTTACATCTATGCGCGCATCCATGAACAAAGCAGGTTTTCCAAACAGCTCCACATGCTCAAACAGTTCCTTCGTCGCATCCACGCTCATTGATCCGGTCCCTCCTTTGCATTTCCTCCATCTGTTCATCTGCCTGCTTTCCGGCCTGCATAAGACACATCAGCACGACGCCGGCAGACATACCGCCAGTAAAGATCAGGAAGTGTGTTATCAGATTCCACATAAAAATCGCCTCCTTTCGGGCATAAGAAAACGCCCACCATACAGTGAGCGTTCATGTAAAGTCATCGTTATTCAATTCTGCGGATTTGGCAGATGGATTTCACCTACCGGGATTTCCCGCAATTCCTTTTTGAGTGCGTGGGTAAAACGGATCGTATTTACTGTTCCGCCTTTTTCCCGTCCGTCATAAACAGCGATCACCCGGTCAGAGTGTTCCACCATGTACCGGTTACGTTTGGCATAAACATTGGGCTTATATTCCTCCTGAATAACTATGACATCAGCACAGGCATGAAGCAGCGCCTTTGTCTGCTCTCTGGATTCTAAGCTGTCCACCCGTTTCCGGTAGGGAAGCACCGCAATCAGCCGCAGGTCAGGAAAATCCTCTTGCAGCTTTACAACCATTTCCGCAAAGTATTGGTCTGCACCATCAGCAAAACCGGTCATAAACCCGGTATAGCCATCTGAAACCGCCTTTACAATTTCACGCCGCAAAGCATATTTTACAGATTCTATCTGTTCATCCGGTATATCTCTGTGTCCTGTGACACAACAAGTCTTTTCTGTCATCTTGCGCCTCCAATCGGTAGATTGAAACTTTCATCTTCATTCATTTTAATAGATTTATTTTAGCAAGTCAACCGAAACACCCTCTTGTATTTTGCGAATAAAGATAAAGCGTGAGGTACAATCTATTACAGAATGGGAGGTGATGTTGATGTATGAAGATTTTGTCCCGGAACGGCTGGCAAAGCTGAGGACGCAAAAAGGTGTATCTGCACGCGACATGTCACTGTCGTTGGGGCAAGCGAACAACTACATCAATAACATTGAAAACAAAAAATCACTTCCCTCCATGCAGGCTTTCTTTTATATTTGCGAATATCTCGGCGTGACTCCCCAGGAATTTTTCGATGAAGAAAACCTGTACCCGGAATCCCTGCAAGAATTTATTGCGGAAGGAAAACGGCTCGATCCTAAGTCAATGGCCTATATCCTCGGCATTATGAAAGAACTGAACAACAGGAAGTAAGCGGCCATTGCTGGCCGCTTCTTTTGACTCAGATCAAATCCATCTCGGAAATCTTTTCTGTTATCAGCATATTCCAAAAAGTATCTTCCTATACAGACAGAACGATAAATCATTCGCCGGTACTTCCAAAACCGCCAGTCCCGCGCTCCGCTCCTAACTCCAAAACAAAATCCGCAATCACAACCGGGGTAATCACAAGCTGGCCCACGCGGGCACCTTTGGAAAGCTCCTGCGTTTTATTGCTTACATTACTGATAATCGCATGAATTTCTCCACGATAGCCGGAATCTACTGGTGGCAGTTCGCAGACCAGCCCTTTTACTGCCATACTGGTACGGGGAAATACATATCCCGCATATCCATCCGGCACTTCAATCCCAAAACCAAGCGGAACCTTTGCAATCTCGCCCGGCTGCAAAATACAGTCATAGGGCATATACACATCCGCGCCGGCATCGTTCTCATGCGGACGAAAGGGACGGTGGTTTTCCGGTACACCAAAATCAATCAGTTTAATCTTCATGTCCCGCCTCCTTCCAGAAGCACCGGATAGTCTGCTTTCAGAATAGCCTCCGGCGTCATATCCGCCTTTAGCTTTTTGCCGCAGGTCATTTTCCCCTCCAGGCATTTGTCCTGTTGGCAGAATGGGCCTGTCAGACCAGGTGCAAACAGCGCCGGACTCAATGTATAAAGCTCCTGCCAGATTTTCAAAAGCACAATTCTGGTCTCGTCCGTATTGCGCCGGCACACCCGCTGGCCGATGATATGTTTCCATTGATAAGGCGTGGCGCTGATAACCAGCACATTCCTTAGCCCCTGAGGTGTGGCGTACCCCGCCGCGTCGTGTCCGATCCCTGCTGCACACAGTTCTTCGTAACAGTCCATATCGGATTTACAGCTTTCCAGATACATTTCCTGAATTGCTTTCGGCGCGGTCAGCACTTCATAGGGTACGGCAAAATCCGCCTGCCCCGTATAATTGCTGTACTGCAAGGACGCGCTCATAAATTTAACTTCGTTCTGGTGCCTTGTGATCTGCGCCAGAAAGCGCCGGCTGGCTCCAACAACGGCAGCCGTGATTACCGCGAATTTCTGGACCGTGGGATGCGGAAGGCTGCCGATGGCCGCCACAGTATCATCACTGAACGCTTTTTCATAAAGGGCCATCAGATCATCCATTGTGGCGATCCGATGGCCCCTTTGAGTAAGCCGGGCGGCAAAGACCATATTTTTCTCGGCCTCCTGCACCGCCTGGCAATTCAAAACCTTCACTTCAATTCTGTTGATTGGTATGTCCCTCCTTTACAATGGCTTTCAGTAAAAACAAATAGTTGAGACTATCTGTAATCTTTTCATCCCATGTGCTCATATCGAAACGCGTATTCTCCGCAAAGCACATGTCATACAGGGAAACGATATGCTTTGCCAGCATCCCGGCAAGAGCCCGCTCCGGCGTCGTATGCTGCAAAGCAGCCGCAGCCTTGAACGCGCCCAGCCGGTCCGTATCGTCCCCAGTGTATTCTTTAGTTTTCTTTTGCAGGATGTCAGCACAGCGCCGCACCTGCTCGTCAAATACGGCATTGACCTCCTTTTGTGTGATAAGGCATCCCTCCTTTTTGAAATAGAAAACCGGCTGCTCCAAGAATCCTGAGAACAGCCGGCAAAATAAACGATGTGTAGTTGTTAAAGCGTATTGATTTCTTTTTCCAGTTCCCGGACCGCATCTATGACTGCCCCAAATGTGGGAACATCACCATAGAGCATATCTTTCATGGAATCATAATCTGCCTCCAGCGCCGCAAACCGATATTCAGGTGGAATGAGCTTCAAGGTGCCCGGCACAGCCTCCGAATACTTCGCCCATGCCCTCGGATAGAACTTTATTTTGAAGTCCACGACCTTTTTCAGCAGATCGAGCCGGGAAAACGCAGCTTCTTTTACAGGGGTCGTCGCCATACGGTATAGATCATAATAATGTCTCGAATACCGCTGGGGCATTTCCAGATGTTCCGGCCTGTTGGCTTCATGGTGCAGGATCGTGGCTTTCTCCCAAAAGGTACGCTCTGGCGCCACAGTAAGAATTGATGTATCTTTCTGTTCAAAAACAGCCGGATAATATTCACTGGCATAAGGTTCAATGACTGCCTGCTTTGCCGGAGTCCATGCTGCCAACGCACCAATTTCCAGACGGATCACCTGTAGGGTGGCCGAATTCGTAAATAAATTGGGATAAGCAAAAATAACCGTCTGTTTATCTTTCTCGTCTATGTAAACATTTGCCTCGCGGCCAAGTTCCTGCGACAGCCCATCCTTAATTGCCGGACAGAATGTTTCTGCCAAAAAGACTTCCGCTCGCGCATTGGCCGCTTTATTGAAAGCATCCTGTTTTGTATTGGAGCGTTTCTCCCAGGGTTCGTCCCTGCCATATCCCAATATGCGCCAGTCCAGAATCAGGTCAATATCTTCGGAAAAACGGCTGATTAAATGGAAGGCTTTTGATAAGCTGGTTCCTCCCTTAAATGTAATAGCAGATTTCCAGGGCGAACGGTGGAACAAATAATCCAGTGTGAAGCACACCCAAAAATCCTTTTCCACGATTGCATCGTTCAATCCCATTTTATCTGCTGTATTTCGGAACAGCCTCCGCTTATCATTATCTGAAAATCTTGCAACCTGTATCATTTTTCTTGTACCTCCCCGGCAATCTGCCGTATTGTATCATAAACCCAATCTGTAGATTCTGCTGCCTCCTTTAGCATGGCCGCTTTATCTCCTTCACTTAACCGGGATTGCAACGCCTGGATCGTTTTGGAAGTCACATTTGATTTACCCAAAGTTTTCAATGCCTGAATAACAAGTATCGTCATATAGGAAAGCCCGGTAATCTCCTTATTAGTCCTATGCTTAAATTCCAGTCTTGTAGAGTTCCATTCATAAGTCTTATACGGCCCATCACTGATGTAGGACCATACCGCTGTTACCTGTGTAGATAAACCCAGCAGATTCAGCGCCGTATTCCCGCATGGGGCAATGGTCCAATGATAGCTTCGGGCCAGCGCCTTTGCCACAGCGTCTGGGTCCGCCGCCACATATTCTTTCAGCATCTCGCTGTATTCCGGTTTTTCATAAATACCTTTCAAAATCCGGCGTATTACCCCCGCCTGTGTAAGACGGTTCAGGTTCCTTCTTATGGTTTCTGTATCTGCAATATCGGCAAAATCAGAACTAACAAATACCGTTCCTTCTGCCGCATTTCTAATCCGTTCCTGAATCTGTCTGGAATACCCATTTGCCACTCTGCACACCTCCTTTTGTCCCGAATATTATATATTATTCGGGACATTTTTTCAATAGCCTCCACGAGTTTTATTTGTAGTATTCCGCACAGGAAAGATTTTATACCGCATTTACTAAAAGGGCAGGTCCTTGTCTGAGAGTATTATAGGCCGTTGATCTTCTCATTTTTGTCCCGTTTTTTATATAATATTCGGGACATTTTACGCACTCGGCAGATAAATCCAGTCGTGCATCAGGCACACGCTCGGTTCGTCCTCCCTGGGGACCAGCCGGTAAGTACACTCCCCGTACACCGTCCGTTTGTCCTCAATCTCCATTCCATACGCCTTGTAGAAACGGTATTCCAGGTTGGAAATGATACACCGCAGCGTTTGCAGCGCCTCCCGCTGTGAGGTCACGATCAGGTCCCGGTCAACGCTGCGCTTCAAAAACAGCAGCGACTTATAAAGCTGTACCTCTGTACGGTAGGGGCGGCAGTCCATTGTCTCCAGCCAATGACAGAAGGCAACCGGTCCGCTCTCGATCAGCTCACGTTCCGGGTGATAATACTCATAGCAGTCCAGGTTAGCCGTATTCAAAAGATACAGCATTTCCCTGATTTCATTTTCCGGCATGTCATAGAACCGGAGAAGGGATCGGTACAGATGAACATAACCGGGTATTGAAACAATGGTATTTACCATAAAAATCCTCCTAAATAGCAGGTGCGGGAGCACATGCCCCCGCACCGTTTCTCAAATATTTAATTAACAGCCACCAGTTTACCCATCACAATAAAGCGGCTCTGGCCTCCGGGCGTACAGGTGGAAAGGGTCAGTACCTTATCACTGGAAGTCACCGTAACATCCGTTTCAATAACGGAGCGGTCCGCCATTGCAGACAGCCATGTGGTATAGGCCCCGTCATCCTTCCAGCTAAGCCTCCAGGGGGAGGTATCGCTGCCGGATTCGCCGGGGCTTGCCACAAATGCTGTGAAAATCTCACAGATAAAGCCGCCGTCAGGGGTAACAAGATACATCTGCGGGTGTTCGGCAAAATAGCTCTGCTCGTCATACTCATTCAGCGTGGCGAACATGGAATCATCCCGCATATTATGACCGTAGATAATGGTATTGCGGTCTGAAAAGTCTGCCTGATTCTCATAATCCGCAAACAGACAGCCCGTCTTATTATAAGTGCCGTCATACAGGTGATGAAGGTAATACTCGTTGTCGTCTGTCTGCGCCACCGGATAATTGATCGGCGTATCGGGAAGGGTGAGCCATCCGATGATGTCCGGCCCGGTTTCCCTTAAAGCCTCAAAGTCCACCACAGGGAGGACCACAGAAGGGTCCTCCCCGGCAGGTTCCGTTTCGCCTTCCTCCGGTGCCTCGGTCTGTTCCGGCAGCTCCACAAGGGAAGCAAGGTCATCATAGGCGCCGGCGCTTTCCCGGTACTGGCAGATGTCCCGTACCATCAGAAAACCGCTGCCCAGGGCCAGCACCGTGCAGAGGGAAACCACCGTAATGCCGACAGCTTTTGTCTTGGGGGTGTTTTTGCTGTATTTCCCCTTTTTGAAGTAGAAAGCAGCGAACAGCCCGCCGCCGATCACAGCCAGCGCCAAAAGGCCCCCATACAAGAAAATAAAATTATCATCCCCGGTCTGCGGTACTGCCTTATCAGAATTCGACGGTGTGGAAGGTGTGGAAGGATTGGAAGGTATTGTAGGCGTGGTTGGATTATCCGATGTAGTCGGTTCCTCCGGCTTTTCATTGAAGAACTGGACCGTTGCGGTTTCGTCCGCCTTAATCTCCACCGTGGCCGCGTCAGGAATGATATAATCCTTGCTTGCCCGGTTCGCAACCTCCGTTACGGTATAAATACCGACGCGCAGCCCCTTGACCTCAATCACACCGGATTTCGGCGTGGTAAAGGTCTCACAGTAGGAACCGTCCGCACTCTTGACCTCAATGGCAAAACCATCCTTGCGCCCGTCGCTGGAATCCTTTGTGATCTTCAGATTGCCGCGGTACGCCTCATTGGTAAAGCCGCGTCCGGCCTCGCCATTTTCCACAACTGCCGTTTGGCCGTCCTCGGTGATCTCAAAGTAGTAGGCATTTCCGTCGAGCTGATAGCCCTCCGGTGCTTTGCTTTCCTTCACGAAATAGCCCTTTGCCAGAAGATTCTCCGCTGTGTGGAATCCGGCATCCGTTTCCGTAAGCGTTCCCAGCAGCTTATCCTCACTGTCAAATTCCTTGTTGCCGTTCACATCCTCGTAAAGTTCAAATACCGCGCCGGAAAGGAAGCGCATAAAGGTGTTGTTATCTTCGCCCTCTTTCTCCACGGAAGAAGGCTCGTCAACGGCCTCGGTCTTTCTGATCTGCACGCTGCCGCGGATCAGGGTATCGTCCACACGGATTTCAATGCTCTGGCCGTCCACACCGATATAAATATGGTGTTCTTCCGGGCTGATGGTATAAAGCGCAGGTGCGGCGATCTCTTTTACGATCCAGTGGCCGTAAGGGATATTCTCAAACGCAAAGCTGCCATCCTCGCCGGTAGTAACGGTAAGCAGCGCGTTTTCTTCGGTAAATTCTTCGGTATCAGGTTTGAACAGACCCATAATGGCGCCAGCCAGCGTCACATCCTCGCCGCCGTCTGCGTTCTCGCCGTATTTCACACCGTCTACACGCCCGCGGAGCAGGTCATTGGAAATAGCCTCACCCTCGTTTACAAGAATCTGTACCAGCGCCGCATCCTGGCCCGCATATTCAAATACCACCGGGTACTCGGTATCGGAAAGGACATAGGCGCTGTTTGTGGTGCGTTCCTTCACATAGTAGCTGCCAAAAGGCAGATCAGAGGCAAAAGAAGCATCGTAACCGCCCGCCTCATTCGCAGAAACGGAAACCACTTCCAGAAGTCCGCCTGCCGGAATCACGCTGCCATCCGCAGCCGTCAGATCGGCAGAAGCATACAGGCCAAAGGAAATATCCTTGTATTCCTCGCCAAAACCAATGCCAAAGAGTTCATCTGTTTCCAGTGCTTTGAACAGGGTAACATCGACCTTCTGGCGTTCATCATAGAGGCCGATAGCAGTCTGTGTAATATCCACGGTCTCACCCGCATAGGTAAGCTCCGCATATTCCGGCGTGGTGTTTACGACCATGCCAGCCGGCGCCTGCCGTTCCTCCAGTCGGTAGCGGCCCAGATACAAGAGCCCGCTCTGTGCTGTCCCGTCATCCCCGGTAGTGAGGGTTTCCACAACCGTATCTTTTGCCGCACGCAGCGTACCGTCGCCGGTATAAATATCCTCGTCGGCGATCACATCATAGACCGCGCCGGGCAGCCCCATGACTTCATACACCGGCTGGTACAGACCTTCGTTTTCCTGAACGGAAGCGAATACCTCACCGGTCTTAGTGATGGTGAGCTGTCCCTTTTGAGGCATATTGTACTGTGTCACCGTGACAACGGCCTCGCTGCCGTCAATGGTAAACGGCACCGGCTCACTGGAAAGGACATAACCGTAAGGCGCTGCCACCTCGTAAAGTTCATAATCCCCGGTGTGCAAAGGCTCCGGCAGCATCAGCCAGCCTTCGTCCGAAATATAGAAGGTATCAAGGGTCTCCGGGTTCGGATAATAAATATCCTGGGTGACAAATTCGCCGGTAGACAAATCCTTGATCTGGAACCCGGTGCCGGTCATCGGGATAATGTTGCCGGTCTCGGCGTCGCACTTCTCCACGCGCAGCCTTGCGGTAATGGTACGGTTATTCAGGATATAGCTGTAAGTCTGGCCGTTTGCGGAAATAAATACCGTAAAATCCGGGATAAAAGCCTTCCCATCCTCACCGGCTACCTGGTGGACCGTATAGCGTCCATAGGGCAGCATCTTAGACGCCGCAAAACCATCATCGTCCGTTGTGAGCAGGTCGCGCTCGCTTTCTTTCGCCGCGTCATAGCTGCCAGCTGCCTTCAGGTAAATTTCAAAGACCGCGCCGGCCTCCGGTCTTTCAATGATCCCTTCGTTTGGTTCCGCCGTATTTTCTTCCTCGGACACATCCGGGTCAGGATCGTCCGTATGCTTCACAAGCTGAATATTGCCATAGATTACGGTTTCGGTAACATTGTTCTCCGTGGTGTTCAGTTCCACTTCATACAGAGAAGGAGAAGCGCCCACCTCATAGACCGTATCATTCAGAAGATAGCCGGTACTCGGCTCGATCTCACGGAGGGTCCAGTTATCGCCGCAGACATAGTAGCGGGTCATAAAGCTGCCGTCCGGCCCGGTGGTATAGGTATCTACCAATTCACCGTTATTGAACAGGCCGTAAGTTGCGCCCGCAAGGGTGGCGTCGCCCTGGGCGATTCCGGTGTCTGCGTCACTCTTTACCACATGGACGCGGAATTTCTTCAAAATATTGCTGAAATGGACAGAGGCGGTCTGGCCGCTTTCCACCGTCACATACTGCGCGGAAGGGGTCACATAACGGTCTACCGGAATCTCGGTCACAAGGTAGGTACCGGGAAGGAGCTTCTTTGCAATCTGCCCGTTTTCCCCGGTGGTGACATCCTCGTTGACTTCATTTCCCAAAATGTCGGTGCCGGAAATGTGGAAGGAAATCCCGGACACAATGCCGTCCTCGCTGGTCTTTACGATCTTTGCGGTGCCGTAGGTCTCGGTCTTGATCTTTACGAAGAAGGAAACCGGGTCGCTGGCGCCGGTCATCATGGTCTGATAACCAGGGCGGCCCCAAATCAGCATGTCATTGGCAACCGGAATATCCTTGCGGAATTCAAAGGCCACAGGGTCCATAATCATGTTCCTGCTGGTAAAGGTGTACTTGTTGCCGTTTCGAGTAACAGACACGCCGCTGCCCGCAAGGTTTTGAAGGTCGATATTCAGATTGTTGGTATCTGTAACTGTCAGGGTATATACCTTTTTGTCCGTGTCCCATTTCAGTTCCAGCTCCGGCGCCTCGCTTTTCTTAGAGGAAGTAAAGGAAGGGACCGTGGAATGGGAAGCGACCTGCGAAAGAATCCAGTTATAGGCTTTCTCCGCAGGACGCCCGGCAATCACGTTATAAAACTGGTCCGCGGAAGCGTGGCCGTTCCCGTGGCGGCTGTACGGATCGCTCCGAAGCTGCTGTTGGTACTCCCAAAGGATGATCTGCGTCGCCATCTTATAATCGTCCGCATTGATACCGGAGACAGGAAGGGACGCGCCGGGTTTCCAACCGTAAATTGCCGTCAGGGTAATGCCGCGTTTGGCCTCGGAAGGAAGCAGGTTCAGATAATTGCTGTTGGTGCCGCTTTCCGAAGTATAGGAATTGTCGGAAGCGGTATAAGGGATTCCGCTCTCTACACAGTAAACGGAATGGGTCACGCCATCGGAATCCGTCAGCATATAGTGACGGTAGGCGCTGCCGCCGGAACCGGACAGCTTTCTTGTTGTTCCGTCAGAATTATAAGCAATAAAGTTGGTCGGTGCCGGGGAATAATAGTGCTGCCCGTCAGAGCCCACATACTGATCGCCCAGCCAGGAGCTTGCTTTCTGCCCCGGCGACATGGCAAACGCCTGTGTAGGGATCAGGCCAAAAACGCAGACTGCGCAGAGTAAAAATGCCACAAGCCTGTGAAGGCCGCGGCGGTGTGTGTTAGTTTTCATATAGAAAGACCTCACTTTCATAAATAATTAAGGACGGCTCATTATTCGCCGTCCTCCTAATTGGCTTCCGAAGTCCTGTCGTCAAAATCATCCTCCGACAGATAATCCGGCTCACCGTAAGCCTCGTCCGGGTCAAAACCCTCGCCGTAACCGTCGTCCTCGTCAAATTCTTCGTCATCCTCTGCCTGCTGCTTCGGACGCACGATCTTTACATAGTAGCCGACTCCGCCGACTGCAAGCAGGGCAATGACAATAAAGATGATCGTGCCAACGCTGCCGGTATTTTTCTCTGGCTGCTCCGGTTCGGCGGGTGTCTCCGTTTCCGCAGGTTTTTCCTTGCCGGTACAGCTACTCAGGTCATTTTTGCAAAGGGCGCAATCCGTATTGACGTTTCCAGCCTCGCATTTGTCCGTACAGGTGCAGACCTCCGCTGCCGGAATCACGCTCACGCTGCCATCGCTCTTTTCAGCTAAGGCCATCAGATCAGCCTCGGTAACACCGTTCAGAAAGTAGACATTGTTGCTGTCACGTTTCCCGTCGATGATAAGGTAAAACACATTTCCGGCCTCGGTGGTAATGGTGTAAAACTGCTTATCGTCATCCTCGCCGGTTGCTTCATCCAGAACCGTTCCGGTGCCTTCCGGGGTAAACGCGCCCTCCGGGATAGAAGAAACAGCAGGCTCCGACGTATCGGAAGAACTGCTGCCGGAATTTTCCGTATTGCCGGTTCCGCCGCCCTGGGTGACAGTGCTGCCCGAAGCGGAACCAGTGCCGGAAGAACCGCTTTGGGAGCTGGTATTGCCAGAGGAAGCCGCCTGAGTCTGCACAGGTTTTACAGCCGGTGTATTATTCTGACTCTGCTGCACCGTGGCAGCCGGTTTTTCCGTGGCTGCGGGTTCCTTATAATAGGGATTATCAAACTTCACAGTCTCCGAGCGGTTCCCGGCATAATCCTGGGCGTAGACGCTTACCTGTTTCCCCGTGCCGGCATAATCCTTTAGAGCGATGGAAGCCGCCCCATTGGTGAGGGAATTGATACGGTTCTCGTCTACAAAGACCGCCTCCACGCCGGAATTGTCGTCACTGCTTTCTATTTTCAGCGTATCGCCGTCCAGGGAAGCCGTGAGCTTTGGCGGTGTGGTATCTTTGTCCCCGGCAGCATACGCCGTCAGGGGCAAAGCTATGGCGCTTATGACAAGCATAAGCGCCAGCAGCAAAGAGATTTTTTTAGTCCTCATTCATTCCCTCCTGTTCCTGCGGCGAAGGCTCCTGTGAGGACTCCATCTGCCGCGTCTTTAAGAATTCGGCCAATTCCTGCGGTGTCAGGTGGTAGCTGCGGGCCACCGCCACAAAATCGGTGTTCTCCAGCTCCGTTTTCTGTTTCTCCAGATCGCGGAGCCTGGCCTGCTGCTCCGCGATCTTCGCTTTGGTCTTTTCAATGTCTTTTGCCAGTTTTTCAATTTTAGGATTCAATTTGTTACCTCCAATCTGTCAGGGCAGACGCCCAAACGTGTAAAAATGCTGCTGCCAGTAACTTGTGTTGATATTTGCATAGGAGATCGGATCTCCACAGTGGATCATCATTCCGTTACCCACATAGATTCCCACATGGCTTGCGCCGCTGGTATTGTAGGTTCCCTGGAAGAAAATCAGGTCGCCCGGCCTTGCATCCGCGCTTGATACAGGCGTACACACACCCAAAAGCCCGTCTGCGGTAAGGCGTCCGAAATTCCAGCCGGAATGATTCACTACCCATGAAACATAACCCGAACAGTCAAAGGAAGTGGAAGGGCTTGCACCGCCCCACACATACGGATAGCCCAGGTATTTCTCTGCCTCCGCGATCATGGCCGCGAATTGTTCATCCGCAAGGGCCTCCGGTGGGATGTCATAGTCAAAATAACTGCCTGTACCTCCCACACCTGCCGCCGGCAGGTGCCGCTCGCTGGTATCTCCGGTATCGGCAAAATACAAAGGATTCAGATATTGCCCGTCAACCAATACCTCCAAGTGCAGGTGCGGCCCGGTGGAATTTCCGGTGCTGCCGACCTTTGCGATCACATCCCCGGCCTTGACTTCCTGGCCCACAGACACAAGAATCTGCGAACAGTGCCCGTATTTCGTCGTAAGGGTATGCCCCTCGTAAGCCTCGCCCTCAATGGCAACGCACAGGCCATAACCGCCTGCTTCACCGGCCAACGTGACCGTACCGTCATGTCCGGCAAGGATTTCCGTACCCTGGGCCATGCCAATGTCAACGCCGGTATGATAATTCTTCTCCCCACTGATCGGGTGTACCCGGTAGCCGTAATAGCTGGTGACATAGGGCAGCCAGTTCATGTCGAATACGTTTTTCACATACTGCCGGTTGCCTTTGGTCTGCAATAAAATCTCGCAGATTTCCCGCTGGTCCGTATTCATACGTGCGACAATCAGGTTTTCCAGGGGCGTGGAAGTGAGCGTTACATTCAGAATGTGCCACTCATAAGGCACTTCTTCCTCGGTTTCCTCACCGGTATCCGGGTCCACATGGGTCTCTGTCCGGTATCGGATTTCCGTTTCTTCCTCAAAAGATAAGGAATACTGCTCATTAAAAAGCTGCCGCAGGACGCTCTCGATCTGCGAATAAGTGAAGTTCTGATAAGCAGAAGTGAGATACCCCATTAAAACATAAGGGTCATGCTCAATAGCGCCGATATTATAGCGGTATTCGTCATAACCGGGCCGGTCTGCCTCCACACGATTGATCTGCATTTGCAGGTCCGTTTCCCATTCGGTATAGGCCAGTTCCGCATTGTTGATGTCCGTATCATCCGCCAGATAAGTAGAAGCGGCAAGACTGCCAAGCCCTCCGGTCCCCAAGTTAGAAAAAGAAGAAAACAGGGACGTAATCAGGAAAAATACCAAAAGGAGCAGGATCACAGCTGCGCAGATGACCGGGTGCCGCTTGACAGTGTGGGCCACACCAGCAGCAATCTTCTCCGTAGTAACAGCGGTGTCCTTTGCTCTCTTTCCGGCTTTTTTCGCTTCTCTGGCTGCTTTGGCATACTGGCGTTTTAATTTCTGCTTCTGCCACATCCGGGCAAGGAGATTTTTCTTCAGCTCCGGATTATCCTGCAATGCCTGCCGGTAGGCAAGCCGGGCATTGGCCCTGGCTGACTTCTGCTGCAATTTTGTCACCCTGCGGTATGGCGCAGTCTTATGACGCCGGTACAGGGTACGTACCCCGGACTCGCCCACAAGCTCGGTACGGTGGGCTGCCTTTGTGCCTACATTTTCTTCCTCTACCTGATACACCTTTTTATGGGCGTAACCGATTGCCGTATTTGCACCGGCCTTGACCGGGCGCATAGGCAGAGCCCCCTTCACATGGGCGCATTGCGATTTGACCTCCTTTTCAAATTTCAGGCGTTTTGTGGCCTTGCCCGTATCGGGATCAGAAGATGTCTCCATCCGCAGCTTACGGCGGGTTGGCAGACGTTCCTCCGCCTGTTGCAGCTTTTCCGCTGTCCGCTCGGCCTTTCTTCTGGCATGAGTGAGTTTTTTATCCGCTGTTTCCGGCGGCAATTCGTCAGCAGTAAATTCCAGCTTAGAAGGCCGCTTCGGTTCTCCCTCGGCTGTCCCAGGCTGTTTCTCCCGTGGTTCCTCGGCCTTCGCCGCCTCCTGAAAACGCTGCTGATACTTATTGCCATATTGGTGCATCCGGCGCCGGCTTTCTGTCTGGCCGGAGCGATCAGGCCCTCTTACATCCTCCTGCGCCGGGGAATCCGTAACGGACTCCCGATCCTCATAATCCCTGCGTACAGGGCTTTCCTGCCGGAAACCTCCTTGTCTGGAATCTTCCCGTCTGAAATCCCTTTGCCTGAAATCTCTCCGCGCCGGTTCCGGTGCAGAAGATTCCTGTGCAGAAGTCCCCGGTATATCAGGTCCCTTTGCCGGTCCATAGCTGGAATCCCTGCCTGAAAAATCCTCAGGCAAAGGCTCCGCCGCCTGCTGCGGCATATCGAATGTGGATTGCTGTGAATTCGCCGCTACCAGCTGTGCTGCGGCGCCATATCTCCGGCTCCGGGCTATACTCGGAGAAGAAGGGGCATCCCGCGCACGCCGCAGGTCAAAATCCGGCTCACTGTGCCGGGTGTCCATAGGTTCTTCCGCATGGGAATCACGGACCGGCATCCGGGTATCTTTCTTTTTCCTCTGAAATTCTTTGTCCCGTGGCATTGTTATCACCTCCTGTGCGACCATAAGGGACGCCAATATAATCCAGCACTTTGCCACACCCTAAGCGATTGATACAAAAGTCATATTGCTTCGGGTGGGTCAATGCCATTCTCTCAAACCGGTTTGGGCGTTTTTCCAGATGTACACCAAACATACAAAACATACATCCGGTGCGCTTGGCTCCGGTGGTAACGAGTTTTCCGTTTTCCTCCACAATGTCGCCATAAATACCAGAAGCATAAGGAATCCCGGTCTGTTTCAGATATTGCAGCACATCCTGTTCCATCCAGAATGACATAGGCTGTGAAGATGGTTTTTTCTTGGTAAAAGCATTACAACCGGTAGACAAATATGCCCTCTGGCGGCGTATGCTCTCACAGGCCATTGTGCCAATTATGGGCTGTAGGTCCATTTCTTTTGTAAACCGGTCCAGAGGCCGCTCTTTCATTACCGCACAACACTGGTCGGAGATCAGAAAAGGCGCATCAACCAGATGCGCCCACTTTACATACCGCTGTGCAAATTTTGAAGAAGAACCGTCTCTGTTCATTCCCTGTAGCTGCATGATCGCCCAAAGGCTCCCCCTGCGGGCATAGTAGATACGCCGCGCCACTTCTTTTGAAATAACAGGATAACCATAGGTCTCTATAACCTTATGAAACGGTATCTCCGGGCGCAGCCATGCGACATTCGGAACCGTCTTGACAAACGCCCGGATTTCCGGGTATTCCAGACCGGTATTGACAAAGGCCGCCTGAATATCAGGGTAAGCCCGGCGCGCCAAATCCAATAGCACCGTCGAATCTTTTCCCCCGGAAAAAGAGACAGCCACTTTACCGCCAAAGTGCAGATACCACTCAATGATTTTCGTCTGAGTGACCTGTATTTTTCTCTCTAACGGCCACCCCTGCATGATACTTAAATCCCGTCTGGTATAGACGCTCATGCACCAGTCCCCGCAACTTCATCCGGGCGTGTGGTGAGTACGCTGTATAACAGGGTGTCCTTCGGGAAGTGATCGACAAATGGAATAATCACATTTCCAAAGAACAAAAGTCCCTCGCCGGGGCCGCTGTGGGTCACATAGGAAAGCTGGTGCGGGGAAATCCCCAACTGCTTTGCCAAAATCTGCCGGTCTCCCTGCGCCTGGTTCAGCATGTAGATAAAGTCCGAGTTCTCAAAGATATTCTCAATCTCACGGGAGGCCAGAAGGTCCTTCACATTCTGTGTTAAACCGCTTGGTATGCCGCCCCATTTTCTGAACCGTTTCCAAATCTCAACGCTGAAACTTCCTGTCTGGCCTTTCAGCAGGAGGTGGAATTCGTCTATATAAAACCAGGTCGTTTTATGCTTGGAGCGATTGGCGGTGACACGGTTCCAGACCGCATCCTGCATGATTAGAAGGCCGATCTCTTTCAGGGCCTTGCCGAGAGACTTCAACTGGAAACAGAGTACCCGGTGCTTATCCATGTCAATATTGGAACGGTGGTTAAATACATTTAAGGAACCGTTGACATAGATTTCCAGCGCCGTTGCGATATTCTGTGCCTCCGGCTCGGACTGTTGCAAAAGCAGCTCGTACAAGTCGCCCAATATCGGCATCTTCTCCGGGCACGGGTCCTGCAAATAATCCCGGTAGACCAAACGGGTGCAGCGGTCAATGATCGTGCGCTCAATCGGGGAAAGCCCCTCTTTGCCGCCGATAATCAGATCGCACAGCGACAGGATAAAATCACTTTTCAGAGTGATCGGGTTTTCGTCATCCGAATAGTCCAGGTTAATATCCATCGGATTGATGTAATTGGTGGAAGTCGGGGAAATGTCAATGACCTGCCCCTGGGTGCCGAACTGCTGTACCAAAGGCCCGTATTCATTTTCCGGGTCCGCTATGATGATGTCATCCTCGGTCAGAAGGAATACATTGACGATCTCACGCTTGGCAGAAAAGGATTTGCCGCTGCCGGGCGTACCCAAAAACAGGCCGTTGGGGTTTTTCAGCGTTTTCCGGTTCGCCATAATCAGGTTGTTACTCAAAGCGTTCAGTCCATAGTACAGGGCTTCGCCCTCCTGGAACAGCTCGCAGGTCGTGAACGGCACGAAGATCGCCGTGCTGCTGGTCGTAAGCCCCCGCTCAATCTCGATCTGGTTCTGTCCCAGGGCGAGGGAGGACATAAGCCCCTGTTCCTGCTGAAAATCCAGCCGTTTCAAGGCACAGTTATATTTCTGCGCCACACCGGAGGCGGCAAAAATGTCATTGAACAGCTTTTGACGTTTGGAAGCGATATTCTCCACCAGTACCGTCACAAGAAACATTCGCTCATTCCTGCTCTGCAAATCCTGCAAAAGATTCTTCGCTTCTTCGCCATAAGTGGCGAGGTCCGTTGGTATGATGTCCATGTCATAACCGGATCGGACCGCTTTCTTCTGTTCCTCAATCGTCATTTTCTGCAAATCGGACATCTTGCGCTTGATATTGCGGATTGCCTGCGCCTGGTCAATAGACTGGATATGCAGGTTCACCGTTACAGCGTCGTTCAAATCCAGAAGGTCCGCCAGAAGCCGGTCCGTCAGCTCCGGGGCCAAAATCTGTAAGAAAGAAACTGCCCCGGAATGGTCGCCCACCCGGAAAGTCTTTCCATCATTGGAAAACGACAGGCCGGAAGGAGCGATATAGTCTTTCGTGGAAAGTCCGGTTTTCGGCAGATCGCCCCATTCAAAATGAAACTTCTCCTGTCCGTCCGGGTGGAGCTGGCTGTGAAGAAGCTCCAGGCGTTCCAGACCATTCAACGGCCTTGCCTGAACACCCAGGGTCTTGAAGTTTGCCAGTACATCGGTCTCAATACGCTCCAGGCGCATTTTTGCGGTGCGCAGATCGTCCGCCTCGATCCCAAACGTGATATATTTGCGCTTGGTAAGGCCATTGTTTCCCTTCTGCAACTGGCTTTTAAGCATATCCCCATATTCCCGGCGAATCCCGTCGTATTCATCGCCGCGGATGGGAATGTCAATGCTGCGGGCGAAATCCTGCATATTGGCCCGCTGATTGATAAAGGTAAGCTGCACATGGATGGAAGAATCAAAATAATTGAGAAAATCGCAGTAGCTTTCAAAAATCTGCGCCTTATCATCCGCCTGCGCAAGCTGATAATTGATGTCAAAGAACTGTACCGTCTTGGTATAAAAATTACCGCTTAAACGGCAGATACCGTCCCGGTACATTTCCTTATAGGGAATACTCTGCTGGACCGTCTGCGGGGCATCCGCTTTCAGCCCAGAAAAAAGACCGCCCTTCTTAGGCGGTTTCGCACGAGAGGCAGCTTTACGTCCTGCCTTTTTTGCTTCGGCGCGGGTCTTTTTTGCCTGCTTTACATTTCTTTGCAGACGTCTTTCCTGCGCCTCCTGCTGTTTGGTTTTTGGCAATCTGTGATACCTCCTTTTTGGTAATAGATTTATAGAGATTTTCAGTCCGGTAAGGACGCTTCTTCGGCCAGAGCTTATAGCGAAGCCGGTTCTTCAGCAGCTTTTCCGCCGCCTGCCCATCCTTTTCATACATGGCAAAGAAGAAAAATGGCATCATAAGCCCGATCATCAGAAGTGCTGCCGCAGAATTGCCGATAGCGCCGCGGGTAAGAAAATACACCGGCACCCCTGCAAGAGCGGCCAGACTGAAACAAATGAGCTGGCGCTTCGTCAGGTTGAAGGCCAGTTTAGTCTTGACTTTTGTTAAGTCCTTTGGTACGGGTACATAGGGCATCTGATTTCACCTCCATTCATTGTGATCTTAAAATCCCGGCACGATCAGCGTGCGCCGGTATCATGGCCCGGTTTCTCCGGTGCCGGACGATTCCTCACTTCCTGGGCCGCATGTTGAAGCTGTTCCCGGATAGACTTTGGCTGCTGCATCCGTTCCTCCGGTGGTGAATCTATTTCTTCCATCACATTGCAAATGACCGCTTCTCCGCAAGTAACCGCACTGTCCGGCCAATGGCCTGCAATCAATTTCAACGGATCATCATAACGAAGAAGATAATCTATCTCCTTTTCATTCGGAGAATACATATCCTGCATAAAACGGTAGGCAGCCATGACCGCGGCGGTTTCTTCGGTCCTGCCGAGCATGACCTGCTTATCGCCGGAGAGTAATTCTTCCTGATACGCATAGAGGTTCTTTGTCAGCGTCCGCATCAGTTCCACGTACTTATCAGAAAATGTCGGTTCCAGCTCCGCCTTTGTAAAGCGTTGATCGGCATTGATCTCTTTCAGCAGTTCACAGATTGGAAAACTATGCGCATGGGTATTATCTTCCCAGCACCACCGCGCCACATCCAAAGGGTCCTGAAAGGAAAGAAGCGCCTCCACTTCCGCAGGTGTAAATTCATGCTCCACCTTCAGGTAATAATGAAGCTCCGCTAACCCTTGCAGTTCATAAATGCTGCCGATATTTTCAGCATCCAGCATATCCGCATGGACTTTCAGGCAGTCGTCCAGCCGTTCAAACAGTAATCGTTTTGCATCCTGTTCCATTCGGTCACTCCCTCCGTTTTGGCATCATGGCCGTACATTCCACTTCATTTCCCCATACATCCCAGCCGGGGGTCTGCTGTCTCGCAAAGAGTTCCACCCTGGGCTGATCGCCCATGAGCTTTACGATCTTATCCCGCACTTCATCCGGTTTCTTGCTGTGCTGTTCAATGTGGGAAATGACAAACTGGTGGATTCCCGCACACTGGCGTTTCGGATGCCCGCGTGTCGCCAAAAGGCACACTTCGGCATTGCTCCGGGTCCAGAAACCCATCCCGTAAAACCAGGAATCCGCTTTCCGGTTCTGTTTCAGCCACAAAAAAGCCAGCGTCTTATACTTGAAGCCCCATGCCTCTATGACACGGAACGCCTCATTGAGCTGCGGGAAGGTAGCCCACAGAAAAAGTGCACTGTCTTTGGCCGCAAGGTCTGCAACCGGCAGTGCGCATATTTCTTCAATGCTCATAGTGGGATAATGGTTTTCGGCAACGCCGTTTCCGCGCTTCATATCATAGCGCCAGGGCGGGTCTGCGTACACGATGCCATATTTTTTCTGCTCCTGCATCAACGGGCCTGTTCATTTTTTGCAGGTGCAGCTTTTGCCGGCTGAGTCTTTACCCTCCCGGCATTTTCTTTGAGCGCGCCGGCCAGCGAAGGTCTGTCCGCTGCGCCTTTGGTCGCTTCAAGCGTGGCCTGCAAATTTTCAATCGCCTGGCCGTACCCTTCGATTAGGGCGTCATTGAGCTGCCTGCGGAAATCCGCCGTCACAGGCCAGCACACATCCTTCCAGTTCCCTTTGCCGTCCTGGGTGGAAGGCATATTGACATACAGCCCCTTTTCACCGGAGCAGATACGGAAACCATCGACCTTAAAGCAGCCGCCGATTGTCACATTGGCAAAGGCCAGAAGATTCCCCATCGGCGCAATAGGACGCACACGGACGTCCAGCTTCAAGCCTTCGGACGCCTCCGGTGCCTGAACCTCCGGCTGCATGGTTTCGGTATTGGTTTTACTCATATAGAAAAATCCTCCTTATAAAAAATGTAGATCGGTTATACGCTAATGCGAGTTAAAAATACTTTTAGATAGCGAGCCTGTCTTAAATAGGGCAAAGGCCAGCAGGACCGTATAGCCCGCCGTGCCCCAGATCGCACCGTGAATATCACTGGACGATGGGATTGACTGGACCAGCACCGCGTAGATCGCAATGCAGACCAGAATTAAAAATCCCTGGAATCCCAGAGCAAAGAGGGAGCGGAGGTAATTCGTTCCCATCTGCCCCCACTCACGGTTCGCCATTGTGGAAAACGGTATGGGTGCCAGGCTGACCGTAAGATATATCTCAATCATACGGCCATACACAATGACGAAGATCACGATGGACAACACCCACATGCACAGGTTGATGATATTGGTTTCCAGCCACAGGCCGATCAGCTCCCACATCCCCATTGCTTCAAGCTGCGTCTCCAGGTCGGAGAGCGCCGTTGTAACATCCAAATTTCCGGTGATCGTCCCGGCACTCTGGTTCACGACATGTTGGGCGACATCAAACACCGCCATAACGATAGTAAAGCAGTTGGTGAGCAGATAGGTGGCTACAAAAGTCTTGAAAATCCACTTGAAGATGTTGAATGTATCAAAATCGTGCATGTTGTTCTTTTCAAGGATCATCTGGATCAGCTCATATACAAGAACAAAAGTCAGGATAATTCCCGCAATAGGAATGACGACGTTTTCAGAAAGTGTCTGGATCATGCTGAACACGCCGCCATTCCAGCCCTGCGGGGTCTGTCCTACCTGCGAGGCCACATCTGCGACCTGGTTGTTGACCGATTCAAAGATACTGGTGTATTGTCCTGTAATCGCTTCGATTAAGCCCTCTTTAATCCAGTCTGTTATCCATTCAAACAGACTGCCCATCGGCTATTAACCGAACAGGCCGGAAAGCAGCGGAATCAGCGTGGCACCCACCAGGGCGATACCGCCGCCCGCCATAAGCTGTTTCATACCCTGGGACTTTGTTGATGTGTGATAAAGAAGTAATAGAAGTGTAAAAAATTTTGCCGTTCCTATCCGGCACTTGCGCATTGTGTCGGATAGGTCGGGCGGTTATTCGGGCAAGTCCACCTTGCCAACAAAAGAATAATAAATCTCAATGTCCTGTCTGCGGGTCTTGTTCTCGTCATAGCTGCACTCATGCACAACGATTTTCTCTACAAACTCCCGCAACAGAGTAGGGGTAAGTTCTTCAAAGCTGGTATGCCGCCGGACAACATTCATAAACTTTTCTGCGTTCACGGTGGCTTCCTGTGCTTTGGAAAGCTCCGCTTGGATAGCAGCGGCTCTTTCTTTCAGCTCCCGTTGTTCTGCTTCATAGTCTGCCGACAGCTCTGTGAAACGCTCGTCTGATATGCGCCCGGTCACGCTGTCCTCATACAGCCGCTTGAAGATAGCGGATAACTCGGCTATGCGTTTCTCGGCGGCTTCCAGTTCCTTTTTCTTGGCGGCGTTCCTGCGCTTGCCCCCGTCCTCGTTCTGCTCAATCAAGAGCTTCATAAACCGGGCTTCATGCTTTGCCGCATAGCTTGTCACTTTCCGCAGATTGGAGAGTACACCAGCGGTCAAGAGGTCGGTGCGGATAAAGTGCGCCGTACAGTCATGGGTGCGTTTCTTGTAGTTGCCGCAGATATAACAGTCCTGCTTGCGCTTGTCCGTCTGGTATCGCTGCTGATACATGACACTGCCGCAGTCCGCACAGAACAGTATGCCGGAGAACAAGCCCACTTCATCATAGCGGTTTGGGCGTTTGCGCTGTTTGCGAAGCTCCTGCACCCGTTCCCATGTTTGGGTGTCTATGATAGGCTCGTGGTGGTTCTCGAAAATCACTTGCTTTTCCGGGGGATTTTCTACACTGTGCTTGACTTTGTAAGAAAGTTTTTCTGTCTTGAAGTTTACCAGACAGCCCGTGTATTCCCGGTTTTCAAGGATATGCACAACGGTATTGGTCGCCCACTTGCACTCATAGCCGGGGTGGTAGCGGCGGGTGCTGC
>ENA-OZAJ01000158-OZAJ01000158.1-human-gut-metagenome-genome-assembly--contig:-NODE-158-length-41594-cov-13.195792_pt1 | contig 41594 bp, 26 predicted proteins | sample MGYA00243301_ERZ653499 | MGnify/ENA primary metagenome ERZ653499 (study PRJEB26926, sample SAMN06165039) | human gut metagenome | biome: ENVO:00009003; feature: ENVO:2100002; material: ENVO:00002003... | reverse complement strand
CAATCTGAGATGAAACAATAGAGGCCATCTCAAGTTTATTTTGAGACAGCCTCTTTCCGTATCTTACCAGCGCCGGACAATTACTTGCCTGCTGCAAAATTCAAGCTTTTCGCATTTTGAGAAACCACCCAGAGATACATGGTAGAAACTACATGGATAGCAGCATCAAGTTCCTGCAGGGAAGCATCAGGAGCATTGTGAGACTCACTGTTCCTCCATTGCTTCACCAGTTCAAGGTAATCATAGAACTTATGATATCTTTCATCCGGATTATTCCTCAGTTCCTTCAGACAAGCAAGCGACAAGATGCAATTAATGAAAGTAGGCATGCTGTTCTCATCTTTGACATTTACCATTTCCCTGCCATTCAGCAGATAATACACCTTCTTCAAGAAAGCCTCATATTTGGTTACCAGGGTATTGAAATGCCTTCTCTTGTCTACCAGCTTCATTCCTTCCAGACAATAAAGCCGGTTGAATGAGTCCAGAAGCAGTTCATTGCCGCCATCAATGGAGGAGACCGACTGAGCCTTCAGTACATTGATAAGACACGATGCTACCAGGTCTAAATCTGGCAGAAACGATTTTAAATCCGCAAACTCCCCTTCTACATCCGCCAATAACCTCTGCTTGAACAATTCAGGAATAAACGGAAGTTCATCTTCCTTTTTCTTATAGTTCTCATACATTACCCGGGCCATCTGCGTCATGACATTCCTGTAGAAGTCGCTGTTTTCAAACAGTTTGGCAAAAGAGTCCATCTGTTCCACATAACACCCTCTGGCCACTTCGTCAAAAATTTGAGGGAAGATACTTTCCTCAAACTGCTTTTCATCGGTATTATTAGCCTGCTTGGCCAGTTTCTTTTTGGCAGTGGTAACCATCTTGTCATAAATAGACTCCACAATGACACGGTCTGCCTCGGAAAACTGACCCTGATACATCATATTGACCTTATCAATAATACGGCTGAGCAAGTCCTCGTTATCATTCTTTGGTTTACCCGCTTTCGGATTCTCACCTTTCATGGCCTTGCCGTCACCCAACTTGATAGATACCGTTTCTCCTTCCGAAATTTTAGAGTTTACCAGCATAATCTGCTTGTTCAGGTCTATTCTTTCCTTTGCGTTTTTAGGCAGAAGCCTGTACAGATAGTCAGCATACACATAAGCCTTATACAGATCCCGGTCGTATGTTCTCGCTACTTGCGCCATATAAGAATAGAACCGGACGAAATTCTTTATCTTCGATCTCACTTCAAACTGTTTCTCTTCATCCAATGCTGCATATCGGTCTATTGTATGCTTGAACGCATTCGACAATGCCCCCAGACGGTCCTTCTGTCGGGTGATATTCTGCAAAAGATCATAGAATCTCTGTTCATCTGCCTCCGTCCATAACTGAAACATCTGTATATCCTTTCTGAAAGTATACACATAGTTCACGTCTACCGGTCTGATCAGTTCAGTTCCTTTATAGAAAGGCTCAAACGATTTCCTGATATCTTCCGGCTTATTACAGAAGTCGAGTACATAGGTATCTTTCTTGTCCTTCTGCCAACGGTTCAGGCGCGAAAGCGTCTGCACAGCCTTTACGTTCTTCAACTTCTTGTCTACAAACATCGTATGCAACAGCGGCTCATCAAAACCGGTCTGATACTTGTCGGCAACCACCAGTATATTATATAAGTCCGAAGCAAAGTACAGAGGCAGTTTGGCTTCCGATATGTTACGCCCGTCAGCAGCATTCAACCGGGTTTCCGTATATTCCGTTCCCTCATACGATACCGCCCCCGAAAAAGCTACCAGAGGCTTGACATCCGTGATGTTATTCTCTGCACAATACCTTTTGATTTCCAGGAAATAACGTACTGCATGTGCACGCGAGGCACATACCACCATTGCCTTTGCCCTTCCCAGCATTGCATTCAGACTAACCTCCCTGAACTTCTCTACTATAATGGCAGTTTTCTGTGCAATCACATGCTGATGGTTGTCATGAAAAGCCTTGATGGCACGTGTGGCTGGAGTTTCCTCATACGAGGGATCAGCCTCTATACGCTTCGCAATCTCGTAGGTAGTGTCATACGTGGTATAATACTTCAGCACATCCTTTATGAAGCCCTCCTCAATAGCCTGCAGCATGGAATAATTATGATAAGCCACATAGCGGTTGTCTTCCGGATTTTCACCTTCCTCCACCAGTTCGCCGAAAGTCTGTAGCGTCTTAGGCTTTGGAGTTGCCGTAAATGCATAGAAGTACAGATTGTTGTGCTGTCCCTGAGCCAGCAGGTCCTCCAGCAGTGCGTCCTTCTTCTTTTCCAGTTCATCCGCCTCAACTTCCTCTATTTCTGCATATTCACGCAGAGCCTCATCCGTATCGGCCAATGCCGCCTTCAGTTTCTCGGCACTCTTACCCGACTGCGACGAATGAGCCTCATCGACAATGATGGCATACCTCTTTCCCCTGCGGCTTGTCAGTTCCTTATAAATCACCGGAAAACGATGTAAAGTAGTAATCACAATTCTGGTATTGTCATCATTGATGATTCTGGCAAGTTTCTCCGAGTTGTCGGCATCGGTAATGGTTTCTATCTGCCCGTCTATATGGTCAAATCCGAGAATCGTACTCTGAAGCTGCTTGTTCAGCACACGTCTGTCGGTAATCACGAACACACTGTTGAACATATTCTTCATGCCGGCATGCTGAAGGCCAGCCAGACGATAGGTAAGCCAGGCAATCGAGTTCGATTTTCCCGAACCCGCCGAGTGCTGGATGAGATAATTGTTACCGTGCGGTTTCCTCAAGGCATAATATTTCGTCTTGCCATCGGCTGCCATACCATATTCTTCCTCCCCACCGGCAGCCAGACTTGCCGACTTGTCTGAATAATAGGTATCAGCAACCAGCTTCTCCACGACATCCAACTGATGATAACGGGGAAAAATAATCTTCACGGAGGTTTCCGTAACCTCTTTCTCCCTACCGTGCTTGTCAATGATAATCTTCAGTTTCTCCTCCTCCTGACGCGAAATATAGCGCTGGAGAATGGATAGCAGCATTTCCCTTTTCAAAACCCTCTCCCACAGATAGGCGGTTACATACCCTCCGTCCTCACGTTCCGGATTGCCGGCGCCACCCACCTCTCCTGCTCCGTTCGAGCCTTGATTGAACGGAATGAAAAAAGTCTTTTCCTTCTTCAGTTCGGTAGTAAGGGCTACTTCATACAGGTCGACTCCGAAATAAGCCAGAATTCTGTTATTAAAATGGAACAACGGCTCTTTCGGGTCTCTGTCCTCACGCCATTGCCGTTTCGAGTCCTCCACATTCTGGCCCGTAAGCTGATTTTTCAGTTCGAGTGCCACCACAGGGATACCGTTCAGTGAAAGGACCATATCAATGGTATTCTTGTTCAGTTTCGAATAGGCAAACTGACGTGTTACAGTCAGAATGTTTGCATCGTAATTCGCCACCAGCTCATCGTTCAACAGTGTAGCCGGAGCAAAATAACAGAATCTGATGTGGATCCCCACGTCACTGATCCCCTTGCGCAACACATAAATCAGTCCGTAACGGGTCACATCATCCTGAAACACACGATACAGTTGCCGCTCTGCCTTATCCCCATATTTAGCCACATAGCGTTTCCACTGTTTGGGCTGGGTCTTTTCTATGAACGAAATCAATACAGGCATATCAATGGCCCTGTCTTTGTCGTATGTATCCTGGTTGCCTTTGATATATCCGCCCTCAGTAATCAGGTATCGTTCTATATCGGCTTCAAAGTTCTTTTCCTTTAAATCTGTGGTATTCATAGTCTGTTTATCTTAATCTTCATCAGTGATTTTTACCACCCAACTGCCTTTATCCCCTCTTCCGTTTATACGTTCCAGCAATCCTCTTTCAATCAGTGAAGGTGTCATACGCTTTACGGTTCTTTCCGACTTGTCGATATGCTTAGCAATATCAGACTGTGTGGCCTTTGGGTTTTCTTTCAAGAATTTCAGAAGTGCCATCTCATCCAATGAGCACCTCAAAGTGCCATTCAAAGTGCCATTTTGGCTCTTTGGCTCTTCCTTTTGGGTACTTTGAGAAATACTTATATGCATTTCCCGGTTGCTAAGTATGTTTTTCTCCTCAAACAGCATGTTTCTCAAGAATCTGTCCAAAAACTTCGTATCTGCAGAAATGCCCTTAGTATAATTATTATAGTTGGCTCGTACCAACGCATTTCTGAAATACCAGGAATGTTCCTTGAAGATACCATTATCAACCTTAAATCCGAATGTTTTCAGATATTTCATCAGGAATACAGCTATGGTTCGGGTATTACCTTCACCAAATGCATGTATCTGCCAAATTCCTGAAATAAATTTACTGATGCGCTGCAAAGCCTGTCCGGCGTTCATTGCGGGATAGTCGGCAGCTCTCTCCTGTGCAAAGTCGTATTCAAGAGTAGGGCGAATCATTTCAAAATCCGAGTAGATTACCGTATCACTGTCGAGTACCCACTCTTTCTTGGTAATATTGTAATTACGAATCTGACCGGCATGTGTATAGAGGCCTTCGAACAGACGTTTATGTATATACAGTAGATAGTCCGGTGTAAACGAGAAGGTTTTTTCTGAAAGCAGCCCGGTAATACGTGCAGATACTTTGTCTGCTTCTTCCGTACCTTCACTTTCCATCTCACCACGGGAGGATTTTGACTGATAGTAAGTATCAATCAGATGCTTTACTTCGTCAATGGTAATGTCTCCTTCGATATGTTGCTGTGCCGTCTGAATCAGATATTCAGACGGTTTCAACCCGTCTACATCCTGCAGGCCGATAGCAACTTGCCATGCGGCTGCTTTTTCTTTCTGTCCGGGTTCTCCCTGCCGGATATATTTATCGAATTCAGTCATGACTCATACTTTTCTTTTTCCGGTTACGCATTCGAATATCAATGATTTCTTGTAATCTTTCAACTTCTCAATTTTCTGCTGTTTGATGGATATCAGTTCGTCTATCTCGCTACATTTCTGGTCAAGGTAGTCGGCAATGGTTTGTTGTTCGGAAATTGGAGGAACAATAATAGGCATTAAAGAATATTTATCTGCACCAATATTTTGAATTGTAGATTGAATAAAGATGCTGTTTTTCCAATTCTGATACACATTTGAGAGGGTATAATAAAATACAAAATTGGGTATAAGTTCATTTTTATTGCATCTAGCTTTTATTAAATAACCAGCAAAACAGGCTGTATAATCTTCATTATATAAAAAAGTCTTTCCAACAGTTGCTCCACTTCGTGCAAATAACAAATCACCCTTAACTAACATATATTCTTTGGCTTTGTCTAATGATAGAGATTTAAAAGTATCATCTCTTAAAGTCCCATCATCCTTTATATCTGTTATTCTTATATATCTTGGGTCATTATAATTACATTCTTCTGCCGGTTCATTAGCACCATACTGCATTGGCTCTAACAAAAATTTTTTAAACACTGCACAAATCCAATGTGCCGGAATCTTTCCAATCCATTCAACACCGCTATCTTTTAGAGGGGCATTTTTGTCCAAACTTCTGGTTACAGCTTCGGTAATAACAGATTGCTTGTAGCTTTGCAGTTTAGTTATCATTTCTTCTTGCAAAGTTATCAGTTCGTCTATCTCTCCACATTTTTGGTCAAGATAAGTAGCAATGGATTGTTGCTCTATTATTGGAGGTATAGGAATAAAAAAATTAAGTATTCCATCAGACGAAATATTTGGTTGAGCAGAGCCAGCTGAAGACAAACTTACGTAATCAGTAAAACCATGTGTAGTAAACATCCTTTTTATAAAATTATATTGTTCAGCTCTGATTATACCAACTCGTTGATTAATATAAGCTTTTGTTTCTGCCTTATATATACCTATTTTACCAACTGTAGCCCCACTCATGGCAATTAATATATCATTCTTTTGGGCTATAAACTTCTCAAATTCTTTATTTTCCTGTACAAATGCAATATTTTCGAAGGAAACTTTATCGTTTAGAATATCTCCAATTCTTATAACTGGAATGCCAGCATCCTTACTAAAACTGTTACTATTAAATGCATACCCATTAATAAATTTAGAGCATCGTTTTAGTTGATAAGCCTCCCAATGCTCCGGAATCTCCCCAATCCAAGCAATTCCACTATCTTTATATTTTTCGTATCTATTCTCCATAACCGTCAATCATTTTGTCCGTAACAAAAAGTAACCTTCCATTAATTGGCATCCATGAAACAACTCTGTCATCCAGTCAGCAGCAAACCATACCATATCTCGCATAGAGATTTCCATTATTTTGCTGCTCATTCATAGCCGCTTCTCTTTTACGGATTCACATCTACTTATCCCAAAATCTTTGACATCAGTTCTGACTCCCTTTCTTCCAACTTTTTCAGTTCATCGAAAATCACAGCACTTGGTGTAAGCGGAGTGTATTTATAAAACTCCCGGGTAAACGGAATCTCGTAACCAACCTTACTGTCTGTTTCATTATACCAGAAATCAGGAGCATACGGACGTACATTCCTGTCAAGATACTCCGCAATGTCCTCCTTCCAAGGAATAATCTCACTGTCCTTCAGTTCCGGGTCGGGAGCAAATCCGCTTTTCGAATCTGCAGGCTTGAGATATGCCTCTTCCATATCGGCATTGCGTTTGCCGAAATAATTCCGGATCAAAGCCACTTTTCCTTGCGGTACTTTTATCTTTGCCTTCTTCAGTTCGTGGAAGAAAGTGATATCTGGGAATCCCACATGGTTAGGCGTATTATTTTCCCAATATGCAGCAATTTCTTTCAGCAAAGCCCTGTCCGCCTCCTTATAATTGGCAGCGGCATCTTCATCAAAATGAATATCCTTATATTCCAGCCGCAAAGGACGATTGATAATCAGTTTGGTAAACTTGAAGTCCTCCACATCTTTCACCTTACTTTCCACTCTCAGTTCAGGATTCAGTTCTGAGGTATATTCCCAATCAGTGAAGTCATGATAAGCCTGCATAATCAGTTCGCGGCAGACCGTAGTAATCTCTACCCGCTTGTTGCCTAAAGGCTTGCGCAACTTTTCGAAACATTTGCTTGCATCAATGAGCTGCACCTTGCCTGCACGTTCTTCGGACTTATTCTTGCTGATTACCCAGATATAGGTAGCAATACCGGTATTATAAAATAAATCATTAGGCAACTGCACGATTGCTTCCAGCCAGTCATGTTCCAACAGATAACCCCGTATCTCGCTTTCACCACTACCAGCATCCCCCTTGAAAAGCGGAGAACCATTCTGAATGATGGCCATACGTCCGTCCTCTTTCAGTTTCGCTACCCCGTTGAGCATGAACAGCATCTGTCCGTCACCCTTAGCAGGCAGCCCCGGAGCAAAACGACCGGCCTCACCCAGCCCATTCTCGGCTTTCACACGTTTTTCCGATGCCTCCCAGTCAATACCGAAAGGAGGATTTGATATGATATAGTCGAACTGATAATCCTTGAACTGGTCATCGCCCAGCGTATCACCCAAACGCATATTGTCGGCATTTCCGCCCTTGATAAGCATATCGGCCTTGGCAATACCGTATGTCTGCGGATTCAGTTCCTGACCGTAGCACGTAATTTCGGCCTCAGGATCTATTTTACGGAATCTTTCGTCCAGGCAGGCAAGCATCTGGCTGGTTCCCATTGCCATATCGTATATGGATGCCACGATACCTTCTTCCTCCATTTCCCGTTCATGATCACCCACCAGCAACTCACTCATCAGGTAGATAATGTCACGTGCGGTAAAGTGCGCTCCCGCCTGGTCGTTATACGATTCGGAGAATTTTCTGACCAGTTCCTCAAAGATATACCCCATATCCACCGCCGAAACCACATCGGCCCCCAGATACGCCTTGGCAGAACAAAACTCCTTGATAACAAGATAAAGACGGTTATTGTCATCCAGTTTCTTTATTTCGTTATAGAAATCCATGCGGTTGATAATATCAATCACATTTTCAGAGAAATGATTAAGATAGTTTTCAAAGTTGTCTTTGATATTTTCAGCATCTGCAAGCAATATGTCGAAAGTAAACTTGCTGGTATTGTAGAACTTCTGTCTGGCTGCCGCTTCAAGAAAACCTTTCTTTACGGCGATACCCTTTGCATCCAGTTCCTCGTTCATCCTGATAACGGCCTCCTTGGTGGGTGCCAGGGTATCTTCAAAACGCTTGATGACACACATCGGCAGGATAACCTTTCCGTATTCATGCGGTTTATAGAGTCCTACCAGTTTATCGGCAATCGCCCAGATAAGGTTTGCCTTTTCCTGTATATTGATTGAGGTTTGTTTCTGCAAGTCTTCTCCACTCATAAATAATGTCCTTTTGATTTCTTTCCAAAGATAATTATTTATATGCAGTAGAGACGAACTTATCTTTTAAAATTCGATATTCTCCCATTTACTTCCTCCAAAGTATAGGGTTCATTTATCCGTTTCGCACTCACCGATAGTCTGACCTGGCAATATTATCCAACGGCCAAGGCTCAATGCACATTGTTTCCCGCACCTGCAGACATAAGTGGAAAAACTTCCGTTGATTGGTGCAGGCAACCTGTTTCATAAAATCCTTTACGCCGTGGATTGATTAATCAACGGCACGGATTAATAAATCCGCGATGGAAATCCAATAAACCGCACTGCAGATTCTTTTTTCTTTCAGTGAACGTTCTCTTTCGGACGGTTGCCGTTTCACAAATTTTCCTTTACGGACTCAATTATCCAGGATATCATTCACAGACAGACCGGAAAGTCATGTTAAACGCACTGCCGGTCTGCTATACTACTGCAGCTGTCTTGATAATATTCTCGCGAAACTCTTTGGGAGAAACTCCGAAATTCCTCTTCACATACTTTCCGAAAAACGACAGATTGGCAAAGTTCAATTCATTGGCTATCTCCTTAATACTCTTATTCGGACATTTCAGCAAGTATTCGATGTCACGCTTCACATATTGCGTAATCACCTCCGAAGCCGTTTTCCCACACGTTTCCTTGGAAACTGAAGAAAGGTATTTCGGCGTTACGAAAAGTTTATCCGCATAATAGGCCACCGAACGTTCCTTGGGATAGGAATGCGACAGCAGGTCGATAAAGGAAGAGAAAAGATTGTCCGCCGAATTGTATCTGGGAGGGTTTATCTTGATATGCTTTTTCATCGAATCATGAAATTCATACATAAAAGCAATCAGAAGAGCATCGGTCAGTTCCTTCAGGTGCTCATGCGGCTCCGATTCCAGCTTCGATTTAATCAGGTCGTAATACTGCAAAAACAGCTTGCACTCATTATCATCCAGTGAAAGAATCGGGTTATCCTCCAGAAACCGTCTCACGTTCCAGTTATTGGCTGAGATCACAAACATCTGCTGAATGTAATCGGGTGACAGACAAAAGCCACAGCAATTAAAGTACATGTCTACCATGCTGTGTTCCACAATCATCTCCGGATGACATATCAGTACGTTGTGCCGGGCCAAAGTATACATTTTATTGTTTATACTCAGTGAGGCCTTCCCCTCCAGGCACAACATCACAATATACCACTCAGCCTTTACAAGAGAAGAACTGAATTTCTTCACCTCGCTTATCTGATTGAACAAGATCATCCTGTCATCTCTATAAGCAATATTCTTGTCTTCAATGTATCTCTCTATTTCCATACGTATCCTTTTTTTGGTATTCCGTTAGAGCAAATCTTTCCGTCTGCAAATGAAACAAATCTTTTCCGATTCGTAATAGTCTGTATTACTGCGTTTGTGTTCCGTTTTTCCGATTTTGAAAACGGCTGGAAAAACAGGACACTTCTGCGGAATTTTGTATGCCCGTCTTATTCATCGTTACTCGTTTCTTTGCACGAAAAATCAACGGGCCGGCTCCTCTCCCCGACGAACAGGCATTGAGCGTACGGGAAAAAGAGCAGGCACTGACTGAAAAAATAAATCAATCATATAATATAAACCATTATGAACTACAGACAATTATTTATCCCAGCAGCGTTTTTATTTCTTCTTGCAAGCTGCGGCAGGTCGGAACAAGGTGCACAGGAACTTCTTCCGGTAAAAGTCAGGACAGAAAAGATCATGCCTTCCGGAGCCAATGCCACTTCCTTTTATTCGGGAACCGTGGAAGAAGAGAACACCTCCGCACTGAGTTTCTCCGTGATGGGAACGGTAAAGACTGTCAATGCCAGTATCGGGATGCCTGTAAGAAAAGGACAACTGCTGGCTACGGTGGATGAAACGGCCATCAGAAGCTCGTACAATGCAGCCAAGGCTTCATTGGCGCAGGCAGAAGATGCGTACGAACGAATGAAGAAAGTATACGATAAAGGAAGTTTGCCCGAAATCAAATGGATTGAAATCCAGAGCAAGCTCCAGCAGGCACGTTCCATGGAAGAAATGGCGCGCAAGAATCTTTCGGACTGCAAGTTGTATGCGCCTTTCTCCGGTGTGGTTTCAGGAAAAGAGATCGAGATAGGACAGAATGTAACGCCGGGAGTCCCGGTGATTCATATCGTCAGCGGGAAAAATGCGAATGTGAAGATTTCAGTCCCCGAAAACGAAATCTACAAGGTACACAAAGGACAGAAGGCTCTCATCATCGTTCCTGCACTGGACAATCTGACCCTGTCGGGGGAAGTGGCCGAGAAAGGCGTTCAGGCCAATCCGCTGTCACGCTCGTATGAAGTCAAACTGAGAATCCGCTCACTGGCAGATGCCACGGAGCAGCCTTCCCCTACCCCGGCCTCATCCCAGGCGGAAGACACATCGGCAAGCAGCCGTCCATCGGCCGGATACGGACTCAATGACGTCATGCCGGGAATGATTACCGAAGTGGCACTGACGGGACCGGACGACAGGCAACAGGTGATGGCACCTGCGGACATTCTTCAGCTCGATGAATGCAATCAGTATTTTGTCTGGCTCAAGAAAGACAACAAAGCGGTAAAACAGACCGTACAGTGCGGTGAGTTTACCGCCAAAGGTGTGGTGATCCTGTCCGGAATCCACATCGGAGACGAGATAATCACCCAGGGACAGCAAAAAGTATGCGAAGGTACTCCGGTATGCTGAAACACCGGCTGCCGGCACCTGCCGTGACGGCAACACTGCGACCAACAAACAAATAATTTTTTCATCATTTTTATGCCCGGATCCGGTACCCTCCGGATACCGGAACCAGGCAAAATATACCCACAAAGATGAACACCCAAAAACGTAATATAGTAGAATGGGCCATGCACTATCGCCAGATTATCATACTGGTTACCTGCTGCCTTGTTGCATTCGGCATCTACAGCCTGCCGCAAATGCAGAAAAATGAATTTCCCGATTTCACCATCCGTCAGGGTATCGTGATTGCCGCTGCACCGGGAACTCCATCCGACGAGATGGTGGAACAGGTCACGAAACCTCTGGAGGATTACATCTTCACTTTCAAGGAGGTGAAAAAGGAAAAGACATTCTCCACCACGCGCGACGGAATGGTATTCATACAAGTCGAACTGATTGACGAGCTTACCAACAAGGACGAATTCTGGAGCAAGTTCAAACACGGAGTAGCCGGCTTCAAGTCGCAGCTTCCCTCCAATGTAGTGGCCGTACAGGTCATGGATGATTTTGGAGATACCTCTGCCCTGCTCATCGCCATGGAGAGTAAGGACAAGACCTACCGTGAATTGTCCGACTATATGGACGATTTCAAGGAACGGCTCCGACGGATCAGCAGCGTGGGACGTCTGACCGTTTCCGGGGAAAGAAGCGAGCAGATATCCGTATATCTTGACTCCGAACGTCTTTCGCGCTACGGACTTAACGAGCAGGTCATTGCGGGACAGTTGTTCTCAAAGGGATTTGTGACGACCGGAGGCAGAATACAGACTCCGGAATACGTGCTTCCGATTCATGTGGAGAAATCGTATAACACGGTGTACGACGTACAGCAGCAGATAGTCTATTCCGATCCGTCGGGCAATGTAGTCCGTCTGAAAGACATCGCTACCGTGGTCAAAGAGTACCCTCATGCCGACAGTTATATCAAGAACAACGGAACGAAGTGCATCTTGCTGAGCGTGGAAATGAAGAAAGGCAAAAACATCGTCCAGATGGGAGAAGAAGTAAATGCTGTCATCAAGGAGTTCAAGTCGGAGCTCCCCTCTGAAGTCGGCATGAATCTTGTAACCAATCAGGCACAGGTAGTAGCCGGCAGTGTGGACAACTTCCTGCACGAACTGCTGATTGCCATCGTGGCGGTAGTGGTGGTGGTCATGCTGTTGCTGCCCGTAAAGGTAGCTCTGGTAGCCGCCTCCACCATCCCGATTACCATCTTCATCTCTCTGGGACTGTTCTATGCCTTCGGCATCGAACTCAACACGGTGACCCTGGCGGCCCTGATTGTCACCCTCGGAATGATTGTCGACAATTCCATTGTCATCATAGACAGTTACCTTGAAAAGATTGGCGAAGGGATGTCGCGCTGGCACGCCTCCATATACAGTGCCACACATTTCTTCAAATCCATATTTTCGGCTACACTCGCCATCAGCATCACGTTCTTCCCGTTCCTGATTGTGATACCAGGTATGATTCACGACTTCCTGCTGAGCTTCCCGTGGGCCATATCGCTGATACTGGGTATCTCACTGCTGGTAGCCATGCTTCTGGTACCGTTCATGCAGTTCTGGTTTATCCGCCAGCCCATCCCGGAGGAAAAGAAAGGATTCTCATTCATGGATGTCCTGCAGCGTTTCTACAACAAGGTGCTTGACGCCTGCTTTGCTCATCCGTATGTCACGATGGGAGCCGGTCTGGCTTCGGTAGTCATCGGTATCTTCCTGATGGGCAAGCTCCCGCAGAAACTCATGCCGGTAGCCGACCGCGACCAGTTTGCCATCGAAATCTATCTGCCTACGGGCACGGCCGTCGAGAAAACCGCCGTCGTGGCCGACAGCATGGAAAGTATCCTGAAGAAAGACCCCCGTGTGGTTTCCGTAACCTCTTTCATCGGCTGTTCTTCTCCCCGCTTTCATACGGCCTATGCCCCACAGTTGGGCGGCACCAATTATTCCCAGCTGATTGTCAATACCCTTGGCTATGCAGAGACGGTGGAACTGCTCGATGAATATGCCCCCAAATACACGGATGCCTTCCCGGGAGCCAGAGTCAGATTCAAGCAGATCAGTTTCAGTCAGGCGGTTTATCCCATCGAACTGCGTCTCAGCGGAAACAACCTGGACAGTCTGAAGCAGGCAGCCTCGGCTTACTTGCAGCTGTTGCGCAGTCTGCCCGAAACCGAACTGGCTCAAACGAATTTCAGTGAACCGCAGACGGCTGCCAAGGTTGTCCTGAAAGAGGATGAGGCTTCACGTCTCGGCATCAACAATGTGCAGCTGGAGACGACCCTGGCTATGCGTTACGGAAACGGCATTCCCGTAGCCACTGTCTGGGAAGGAGACTACAGCATCCCTGTGACAATCAAATCGGAGAAATCGGACCAGGCGGCGTATTCGGACTTGCAGGATGAACTGATTCCGGCATCGGCGGGACTGGCTCACGTTCCTCTTCGCCAGATTGCGGACATCGTTCCCAGCGTGAAGGACGGACAGATTGTCCGGCGCAACGGGGTATATACTATCACTGTGATGTCGGACGTACGGCGGGGAGTGAACGTAACGGCCCTGACCTCCCGCCTGAAGGAGAAGCTGCAGGCAATTCCTCTTCCACAGGGAGTAACCCTTGCCTATGGAGGAGACGATGAACAGGACAATGAAAACCTGCCGCCGATCATGTCGGCTCTGGCCATCGCTGCCTTCATCATCTTTTTCATTCTGCTGGCACACTTCAAGCGCATCAGCATTGCCCTGCTGATTTTCCTGAGCATGACGCTCTGTCTGTTCGGTACTGCTGTCGGAGTGCTGATACAGGGAGTGGACTTCGGTATGACGTGTACACTGGGTATCATCAGTCTGATGGGAATCATCGTCCGCAACGGAATCATTATGATAGACTATGCAGAAGAATTGCGGAGTACCGAAAAACTGTGCGTGCGGGATGCCATCTATCACTCTGCCCGCCGGCGTATGCGTCCGATTTTCCTGACTTCTGCGGCTGCCTCCATGGGAGTAATTCCGATGATTATCGGAAAAAGCGGATTGTGGATGCCGATGGGAACGGTAATCTGCTACGGCACGCTCATTACCATGATCTTCCTCCTGACAGTGCTCCCGGTAGCCTATATGCTCATGTTCCGCGGCAGCACCCGGAAACGTGCCCGGATGGAGGCTCTGGAGAAAATGTAGCCGTTTTCTTCCTGTCCTTACAGAATAGGACACCAGTATTTAAAGTATAAAGTATAATGTTGCAACAGTATGATACACAAAAATAATTACAGAAACAGGATCTTGTTCCTGTCAATGATGTTTGCATGCGGACTGCCGTCTATGGGACAGCAGCAGACATTTACCCTCGACGAATGTATCGAATCGGCTTTGAGAAACAACGTCCGCATCAAGAATGCAGAAAATGAACTGAAGATGGCCGAACAGGACAAAAAGGAAGCCTTTACCAAATATTTCCCTAATATTTCTGCGGCCGGAAGCGGATTCATTGCCAATGAACCTCTGGTAGACATGCAGTTGTCTCCGGAAGCAAGGATGGCCATGCTCAAAGACGGAATGATAGGAGGCGTGTCGGCCGCATTGCCTCTGTTCACCGGCGGACAAATTGTAAACGGCAACAGACTGGCGAAAGTGGGAGTAGAAGTAAAGCAGATACAAAAGGCGATGACCCACGATGAGGTCATCCTTACCACGGAGAAATATTTCTGGCAGATTGTGACGCTCAAAGAAAAGATAAAGACATTATCGGTTGTCGAGAACCAGCTGAAAAGGATTTACGAGGATGTAAAGAGTGCCGAAGAAGCGGGTCTTGTCACCCGGAACGACCTGTTGCAGGTGCAGCTGAAACAGAATGAGACATACAGTACCAGGATACAGGTAGAAAACGCATTGTCGGTATCCAAAAAACTGCTCGGACAATACACCGGACTGCCTTCGGACAGCCTGAATGTGGCCTTCGTAATCAGTGAGGAGCTACCCGAACGGCCCGATATCCTATTGTGCAATCACGAGGAAGCCATCGGAAGGACCCACGAATACCAAATGCTGCAACAGAATGTCCAGGCCAGCCGCCTGCAATACAAAATGTCCATCGGTAAAAACCTGCCGACGATTGCAATAGGCGGAGGATTCGTATACGACAATTTCCTGATGGGACAAGACCAGGCGTTCGGAGTCGGCTTCGCCACCCTGACGGTTCCTCTGTCGGGATGGTGGGGAGGAAGTCATTCCATCAAGAAACAAAAGCTTCAGGTGAGAATCGCCGAGAACCAGCTGGAAGACAACAAAGAGTTGCTTGCCATCGGCATGCAGAATGCCTGGAACGGACTCAACGATGCCTACAAACAGATAGAGGTCGCACACCTGTCCATCGAACAGTCGGCCGAAAACCTGAGACTGAGTTCCGACTACTATTCGGCAGGAACATCCACGATGAGTGAACTGCTCGATGCACAGACATTGTACCAGCAGAGCCGGGATAAATACGTAGAGGCTTTTACCAACTACGAACTCAAGAAACGGGAATACCTGCAGGCCACAGGAAGATGAGGTAAATCGGTCATTCAAGCCCACCGGAAGAGGGAGCGGGTCTTTTCGCGCGGACCCACCCTCGACCGGCGGGTTTTTCATTTTTCAGGAACGCATGCACCGCACGTATCCCCTGCGGGCACTGAAACATCAGTTGCATATCCAATTGCATTTATTTACCTAAATACATAAGATAAGTTTCTTAATATCAGACATAAGCGAAATAAAAACCCGTCACAAATCACTACATTCCGGAAAGTATTCTTCCTAAAAGCACAGATAGCGGAACCTCTTCCAAAAATTCCGGTCTCTCACCCAAAGACAGTCACACAAACCGTTAGTCAGCAGCCATTTACACCCACACAAAAAGACATGACTTTTAAAAACCAAGCCCCAGTTAAGCAGAAAACAGTTGTATATAAGAATACATTTCATTATATTTCAATAGAAGCAATCAATAAACTTAAAAATATTTAATTCAACAGTAGTTATAATAAAAATATTAACTATTGATTATTTTTTTCATACTTTTACGCCGAGATAAACACACAAAAAACAAACTATTTATTAATTGAACGTTATTGTACGAAACTGACAGACGTTTGTCATTAGCGTTCTTAACTTATTGTTCACATCTATGATAAACATCTCAAAAAAGGCTGGTACCCTGCTCCTACTGGGCGGCATGGTTTCGGGTACAGTCGCCGCTGCAACCGGAATCGGTTTCGGCAAGACCGGAGTGATGCAACAAAGCAGCTCATGTAAAGGTATTGTAAAAGATGCACTCGGAGAAACGATTATCGGTGCATCTGTAGTAGTGAAAGGAACCAACAACGGAACCATTACCGGAATGGATGGCGAATTTGAACTGCCCAATGTGGAAAAGGGCGCAATCATCCAGATTTCCTTTGTAGGCTATTCCACTCAGGAAGTAGTGTGGAAAGGAGAGCCGATCCGTATCACCATGAAAGAGGATACGAAAACCTTAAAAGAGGTAGTGGTTGTAGGTTATGCTACGGTAAAGAAGGAGAACCTTACTGGAGCGGTTTCTGCAGTAGACGACAAGGTGCTGGCAGACAGACCGATTGTCAACCTGGGACAGGGCTTGCAGGGAACGATACCGAACTTGAATGTCACCACCAGTTCGCAGCCCGGAAAAGGATCGAGCTTCAATGTCAGAGGGGCGACTTCTATCAACGGAGGGTCTCCGCTGGTGCTGGTAGACGGAGTGGAAATGGACCCCAACCTGATTAACCCACAAGATGTGGCCAGTGTATCCGTACTGAAAGATGCTGCTTCGGCATCCATATACGGAGCAAGAGCCGCATACGGAGTTATCCTGATCACCACCAAAGGCGGTAAGAAGAACATGCCTACACAGATCTCACTGGATGCATCGGTCTCATTCAACAGTCCTACCACACGCCCCAGCTACATGAACTCCATGCAATATGCTACCTGGATGAATACCGCGGGCATGAACACCAAGGGAAAGAACATTTTCAGCCAGGAGGAAATGGAGCACATCGAAGCCTACTTCAATGATCCGGTAAACAACTCTCCGGTCTTCATCGCTACCGACCCCGACAGCTGGCAGTATCAGAACTGTCAGGCCGGAAAGTATGCGTATGTGGGAAACACCGACTGGATGAAGGAAATGTACAAAAAGAATTATCCGCTGCAGAAATACAATGTCAACATTAATGGCGGTGGAGAAAAGGCAACCTACTATACTTCTGTGGGATATACCGACCAGGGCTCACTGTTGAGATACGGCAATGAGGGATTCCGCAAGTTCAATGTCATGAATACCATCAGCTATGACATCAAGGACTGGTTGAACGTATCGGTGAAATCGAGCTTCATCAGGACGGAACTGGACGGAATCACTCAGGACAATGCTCATGGAGCCATGTGGATTGGAAGCGATACGCAGCCCCTTATGCCGGTGAAACATCCTGACGGACACTGGTCGGGACAGGGAAATTATACCAATTTCGCGGCTGTACTGGAAGAAGGGGGTAGCCGAAGAACGGTAAAGGATGACTTCTGGAATACCCTGGCTGTCAAGCTGAAGCCTTTTGACGGACTTACCATCAATATGGATTATACCTTCAATTATTACTCTGAACACAACAAGAATCATGTCCGCTCTTTCGATGAGTATGGAGCAGACGGCAAATTCCTGCAGACTTTCCAATGGACCAATCCCAACTCGGTATACGAGGGACAGAACAATGATACTTACAATGCATTCAACCTGTTCGGTGATTACGAAAAGACGCTGGGCAAGCATTATTTCAAGGTGATGCTGGGATTCAACCAGGAAACCAAGCACACCCGGTTTTTCTCGGCCAGCCGTGAGGAGCTCATCTCAAACAACTTGCCTTCAATGAGCAATGCCACAGGAGAAAAGTACGTTTCAAATGCAGATGACAGTTGGGCGACACGCAGTGGATTTTTCCGTGTCAATTATGCTTTTGCCGACAAGTATCTCCTGGAAGTAAACGGACGTTACGACTTGTCATCGAAATTTCCGAAAAACAACCGTTCTGTCTTCAGTCCTTCTTTCTCCTTGGGATGGAAACTCTCTGAAGAATCGTGGATAAAGAATCCTACCAACGGATTCTTCGACGAACTCAAGATAAGAGCGTCTTACGGTAGTCTTGCCAATCAGGCGCTCGACAATGGATGGTACTCTTATATCTCCAACTACGGTTCGGGAACAATGAACTATCTGCTGGGTGGTAAAAGGGAACAGTTTGTGCAGCCCGGTAAGCTGGTCAATCCGATCGTTACGTGGGAAAAGGTTACTCAGTGGGACCTGGGACTTGACTTTGCCATACTGGACAGCCGCCTGAAGGGAACATTCGACTATTACCAGCGTGCCACTACCGGTATGCTGAGTGCCGGCAAACTGTTGCCTAATATTCTGGGTATTGCAGAGCCGGAAGAAAATGCGGCCAATCTGGTTACCAGGGGTTGGGAACTTGCCCTTACCTGGAACGACCAGCTTGCGAATGGGTTGCATTACAGTGTAGGATTCAACCTGTCCGACTCGCGTGCGGAGATTACCAAATACGATAATCCTTCCAAATCTCTGTCGGCCCAATATTACGAAGGCATGATCTTAGGTGAAATCTGGGGATATGAATCCAGACTGTTCCAGAGTGCTGACGAAATCGCACAGGCTCCAGACCAGTCGAAGCTGGATGGTGCTATCGACAAAAAACCGGGAGACATCCAGTTCATTGACCTCAATCACGACGGCGTGGTAGACTATGGAAAGAATACCGTAGACGATTCTGGAGACAAGAAAATCATCGGTAATGAAAATGCCCGGTTCAGATATGGCTTCAATGTATCGGCCGACTGGAAAGGGTTCGATCTGGGTATTTTCTTCCAGGGAGTCGGCAAACGCGACCTGCGGCTGCCGGGATCGTTCACCTGGCAATATGGCAGCGAATGGCAGGTTCCGATGGCTGCTGCCAATGATTACTGGACAGAGAACAACAGAGGAGCCTGGTTGCCGGTGGCACGCTTCAACGGTAATACGGCCATCAATCAGGCACAGACCTTATATTTGCTGAACGCGGCTTACCTTCGCCTCAAATCTTTGTCCTTCGGATATACCCTTCCGGTCAAGCTGACGCAGAACTGGGGTATTCAGAAGTGCAGAATTTATTTCACGGGCGAAAACATCCTTACGCTTAAGCATACTCCGGAAGGATTTGATCCTGAGTTGAATAATCCTTATGATTATCCTCAGCAGAAATCATTCTCTGTAGGTATTAATGTTGTTTTTTAACTGTTTAAACTGATTACACATGAAACTTAAATATATTTTCTTTTTATCGGCTGCACTGTCATTGACAGGGTGCAATGATGGTTTTCTGGACAGAGGACCTCAAGATCTGAACGATAAGACTTTCTGGAATACTGTCAAGGACCTGGAAACGTATGCAAATGCTTTTTATGGCATATTGCCGGACGGGGTTACCAATCTGGGAGATGAGAACAGCGACAACCAGATTCCGTTCAAGCCCAACAGTTTTTTGTGGGGACAGTATACTGTTCCGGCTGAGGATGGAGAGTGGTCGAAGAATAATTGGAGAAACATACGCAACATCAATTATTTCATGACTCATTATCAGTCGGCTACGGGCAGTGAGAAGGAAATCAACCAATATGTGGCTGAGGTCAGGTTCTTCCGTGCACTGGAATATTTCAACAAGATAAAGACTTTCGGTGATGTGCCCTGGCTCGACAAGGATCTCGACGTAGACAGTGGAGAACTCTTCGGCAAAAAAATGCCCAGAAACCAGGTGGCGCAGAAAATCATAGAAGACTTGAAGTTTGCGATAGAGAATCTTCCGGAAAAGGGCAAGGAAGCTCCGAACCGGTTGAATGCCGACATTGCCAAGCATCTGTTGGGGCGAGTATGCCTCAACGAGGGAACGTATTACAAATATCATACGGAACTGGGATATGCGGGTGAGGCCGATGCATTGCTGAAAATGGCGGCGAGCATCACGGACGAACTGATCACCAAGGGTAATTACGAGATTTATTCTACCGGAAAGCCTGAGGAGGATTATTATAACCTCTTTATCATGGAAGACAAGAGCAAGCTCAAGGAGGCTGTCCTGTATATTGACTTTGAACCTAACCTGCGCTATCATAATGCCACCAGATGGCTCCGGAATGCGAAAAGCGGATGGTCCAAGGATTTTGCAGACTGTTTTCTTTACACGGATGGCAAACCGGCTTCGGCAACCAGCAAGGCGCACGAGCAGAATAAAAGCATGGCGGAAGAGGCCAAGGACCGTGACCCGCGCTTCAAGCAGCTGATCCTGACCGAAGCACATCCGTATACGGTGACTGCCGACGGGAAAAATACCTACCTGAATGAAAAGACTTATGTGAGCAAGGATTGTCCTACCGGATATTGGGTAAGAAAGTATTTTAATCCGGATCCTTCACAGGATATTGAATCGAAGAGTACGTTCGACGGCATCGCTTACCGTTATGCGGAGACCTTGCTGATCAATGCAGAGGCTAAGGCGGAACTGGGAACCATCAAGCAGGAGGACCTGAACAATACAGTGAATAAACTGAGAGACCGCGTAGGAATGCCTCATCTGACATTACAGGTGGGCTTCGAGGATGCCAAATGGCCACAATGGGGATATAACCTGTCTCCGCTGCTTCAGGAGATACGGCGCGAACGGCGCATTGAGCTTGCCGGTGAGGGATTCCGCTTTGATGACCTGAAGAGATGGAAGGCCGGAAAACTGGTCAATAATGTACAGACGTATATCGGTAAATACGTACAGGGTAGCGACGGCAGTTGGAAACCGACCATCGTGTATGGCAATTATACGAACGATGACCTGTCGTACCAGGAAGGAAAGAGCCGTACCTGGAACGATAAAATGTATCTGTATCCTATTCCTTCGGGAGAACTGCAGCGCAATCCGGGACTGCTTCCCCAGAATCCGGGATGGGAATAAAATGACGGAGATGAGCTTTCATCCGGCATAACTGTACCGGTCGGTATACCGGTTTCATCAGCCAACTGGCCGCTAAGGCCGGTTGGCTGATTTTATTTTCGCCAGATAGGCTTTGGGGCACATCCTTTATATTTCTTGAAAGTCCGGATAAAATGCGGCACATCATTGAAGCCCACTTCAAAACAGACATCAGCCACCGACGACCGGCTTTCCAGCAATCGGGAGATGGCCATCTCAATCCGGTACTGGTTCAGGAAAGTAAAAAAGGTCTGGCGGAAGCACTGACGAAAATAGACACAAAAACGGGTCTTGCTCATGCAGGCCATGTCGGCCACTTCCTCCAGGGTAATTCTGTGCATGTAGTTCTCCGTGATGTATTTGATGACCTTGCGTATCCGGTCTTCCTCCTCTGTGGCATCTGCCGCAAGCTGCCTGACCGCCACATGGGCCTCATCCGTCTTAGAGACACAGGACTCAATAATTTTCGCGAATGAGAACAGCCGCTCAGCACCCTGCTGCCCGCTGACAGAGAGTATCTGTTCACCGATGTCTGCAGCAATGTCCCCGTTCCAGGTAATGGCTGCAGTCATATGACGCAGGGCATTACAGGCTCTTTCCAATTCCTTGAAACCGGCCAGTTTCTCCAGCAGTGAGTTTTCAAAATGAAGGGTAGTGTTCGCTGTCAGGTTGCTTCCGTCCTTGTTGACGGGTGCAAACACCCAGCAGTGCGGCACCATGGGAGGCACGATGGTCACCGTTCCCGGAGCGAAAGTATCCAAGGCATCTCCCGTGACCACCGTCCCGCTTCCTTCCTGTATCAGCGTAATCTCCCATTCCGGATGCTGGTGCAGCGGCATGACATCGGTTACCGGAACCTGATACGAAGCACACCGGAAGGAAGTCTGCTCCTGAAAACTTACATATTCATAGGCTACTTTTCTTTTCATAGTTTTTGAAGTGAATGGAAATATCCGACAATATTACGAGAATTACGGGCAATTTAATGCTCAATATATACGCTACTTTTGTACAAAAGTATAAAAATTATGACTATGAAAAAGAAAATCCATCTTTTACTGTGTATGTGGGGTCTGCTGGGTACGGTTTCGGGACAGAATGTCAAGTACGTAGACCCTTTTATCGGCACTCAGGGGACGGGGCATACCTTTCCGGGGCCTTCCCTGCCTTTTGGTATAGTGCAACCGGGACCCGACTGTAACAGCACCAGCTGGGATTATACCAGCGGGTATCAGTATGCCGACTCTACCCTGCTCGGATTCTCCCAGACACATTTGAGCGGTACCGGTATCGGGGAACTGGGGGATGTACTGCTGCTTCCCTTTGCCGACAATGAGAAGAAGGGCATCCTGAAGAAACATACGGAAAAGGCATCGGCCGGATATTACAGTGTGGAAAAGGCAGACGGAGTAAAGGCCGAACTGACCTGCACGCACCGGGTGGCCTTTCATCGGTACACTTTCCCGTCGGCCAATGCCAGTCTGCTGCTGGACTTCCAGCACGGTATCCGGTTTCTGACCGACAGCCTTGTCCTCCATTCCGATATTCAGATTAAAGACAAGCATACGATTACCGGCTATTGCCATACGAAAAACTGGGTGGAACGGAAGTATTTCTTTGTCATCAAATTTGATACTCCTTTCTCGAGCATGGAACAGTTGCCTTTGCAGGCCAAGGAAAATGCACCGAGGTACGTCGCACAGTTCAAACTGAAATCAAAGCATCCGCAGTTGAAGGTGAAAGTGGCTCTCTCGACCACCGGAATGAAAGGTGCGGAAAAGAACCTGCAGCAGGAACTTCCGCACTGGGACTTCGAGGCTGTCCGCAAGCAAGCATCGGACCAGTGGAGCCGTTACCTTGACAAGATACAGATTGAGACCGACGAACGACGCAAGAGAATATTCTACAACTGTATGTATCACCTGCTCCTGCAACCGTCCAACATCGCAGACGTAGACGGAAGGTACCGCGGAGTGGACGACCAGGTAAGTTGCGCGGAGCACAAGGCCTACTTCTCGACCCTCTCCAACTGGGATATCTACAGGGCTGCATTCCCTTTGTTGCAGTTCATCGCACCGGAGGTAATCGACCCCATTGTCCGCTCGATGATTGTCCATCATCAAAAGGCGGGCTTCCTGCCCATCTGGACGGCATGGGGAAAAGACAACTACTGCATGATCGGCAATCATGCGATTCCGATGATTGTATCGGCCTATCAGAATGGATTCAGCGGCTTTAATCCCGAAGAGGCCTTTGCGGCGATTCAGGAGACTTCGACTACCCCGCACATTCACTCCGACTGGGATACCTACCGGAAATACGGATATTATCCGTTCGACCTCGTAAAGGATGAGTCAGTTTCCAAGGCCTCGAAAACGGATACGACGACTGGTGCGTGGCCTTCATGGCTGAGAAACTCCAGAAGAAGGAGGTCAGCGAAGAATTCTATCAAAGAGCCCGTTTTTATGAAAATCTGTTCGACAGTGACTCCCAGCTCTTCAGGGGAAAGGATTCGAAAGGGAAATGGAGAACCGATTTCAATCCGTTCAAGGCCACGTCTCCGATGAACAATCCGGGAGATTATACAGAGGCCAATGCCTGGCAGTATTTCTGGACGCCGGCACAACAGGATGTAGAGGGAATCACGAAACTGATCGGAGGTAAAGCGCAGTTTACCAGACAGCTGGATTACTTTTTCGCTACGGAGACAGAGAACCCGGACAAGTACCTGGGACAGGAAGGGATGATCGGACTGTATGCGCACGGCAACGAGCCCTGTCATCATGTGGCTTACTTATACAAGTTTTCGGACAAGCCCTGGAAGACGGATTTCTATGTCAATCAGATTGTCAACCGCTTCTACGGAGACCGGCCGGATGGAATCATCGGCAATGACGACTGCGGGCAGATGTCGGCATGGTACATTTTCTCTACCCTGGGATTCTATCCCGTGAATCCGGCCAATGGGGTTTTCGTACTGGGAGCTCCGCAGGTGAAGCGTGCTTCCGTCAGCCTCGGTAACGGCCGTAAACTTATCATCGAGGCCGATGGGCTCACCGCATCGCACATTTATGCAGGAGAAATAACTTACAACGGTATCAGAAAAGACAACAGCATCAATTTCAAAGAACTTATGGAAGGCGGGACATTACAATATAAAATGGTAGAGAATCCGGTAGCGGTATGCTTCAAGCCGTTTCATTTCGGAAGCATCAAACCCCTCGGATGGCTTAAGGAACAAATGCAAATGGACATGAAGGGGGTACTGACTCACTTGCCGGAACTGATTCCGGAGTTGATCAATGACCCTATCTATGGCAGCGGAAGGCTTTCTGCCGGCAGCAAGGCGAAGGATTTGGGAAACCACAAGGAGGGAGATGCGGAAGGAGAAGAGCAATACAAATGGTGGAACTCGGAAACGCAGTCGAACTGGAGGGACGCGTACATCCGGAATGCCATCATGCTGAACGATGCGGAAGCGATGAAACGCGTAGACGAATATGTCAGGGAAATCCTCGCTACCCAGGATGAAGACGGCTACCTGGGGATTTATACCCCTTCTTTACGATATCGTTTCGACAAAGAAAACGGAGAACTGTGGTCGAAGACCACCTTGCTGAGGGGACTGCTGGCTTATTACGAGGCTACCGGCAAGCAGGAAGTATGGAAAGCGATTTGCCGGGCGGTAGACAATGTCATGGAAAAATGGCCGATCTACGGTTCTGCTCCGTTTGATGCCGGTACCGAATACAACGGAGGGGTGGCTCACGGACTGACGTTTACAGACGTGCTGGACCGTATGTATCAGCTTACGGGCGACCGGAAGTACCTGGATTATGCGCTTTTCCTCTACCTGGATTATTCCAGCCATTTTTCTTCCGAATCTGATGCCCAACTGGGAAATATTCTGGATAAGGAATACAAGCTCAAGTGTCATGGAGTACATACGTATGAACACCTGCGCCCTCTCATAGTGGCGGCACAGACCACTATGGATGAAAAGGTCATCAATGCTCTGAATCTGTACCTGGACAGGATAGCTGCCACCACCACAGCTACGGGTGGGGCCATCGGCGATGAATGGATCGGGGAACGGTGTGCCCATCCCTACGATACCGGATATGAATTCTGCTCGCTCCACGAACTCCTCAACAGTTATTCGGTGCTGCTGCAAAAGAAGGGAGAGGTAGCTGCGGCTGAGCGCATGGAAACCATTTTCTACAATGCAGCCTTGGGAATGCGGTTAAAGGACGGAAGCGGCATCGCTTACCTGAAGACGGATAATTCGTATGAGATGAGAGGTACGCGAAACGGACATCCGGAAGCCGACAGAAAGCAGACAAGGTACAAGTACTCGCCTGTCCATCAGGATGTGGCTGTCTGCTGTGTACCTAATTCGCTGAGAATTACGCCTTACTTCATTCAGAAGGCATGGATGACAGACAGCGAGGGCCACCTGGTATGCAATCTGTTGTTGCCTTGTGCACTGGAAACGGAGCATCGGGGCGGTAAGGTAAAGATAGAAATGCAGACCGGCTACCCTTTGTCCGACAGTATCCGCCTGTCGGTCTATTGTGAGACGGACCAGAGAATCAAACTGAGAAAACCTGCATGGGCCGAGGAGATAAAGGCTTCCAGGGAATACGTGACTGAGGGTGATTACCTGGTGTTCTCCTGCAAAGGCGGTTGTACAGAGCAGATTGACCTGAAGCTGGTGACTGCCCCAAGAGTGATACAGGACCGGAACGGATTCCATTACTTTGCCTATGGAGCCGTTATCTATGCCTTGCACCATGAGGCTGCAGAAGAAAAAGGCAGAGTATACGCAGAGCACTTTCATGACCGGTATTTCTATCCTGAAAAGAAACTGAAGCAGTACAAGTATCTTCCCAACCAGCGTATTGAGATGATAGACGGTAAGCTGGTTACCCGACTGTTCAATACAGACACACAGACAACAGAAACCGTCGAACTGAAGCCGATGATGTATTCAGTGCTGAGACAGGTAGCTTTCTGACGGTTTCGGCTTTCCCATATTCTTTTTCACAAACTTCCGCTACGACAGCCAACCATCTGGCAGTCATGGCGGAAGCCATTTTTTCAATACTTAAGACAGCCTGCTCCGAGCACACACTACAGTCTATCCAGTTCCTTGAAATCCTGCTGATGTGACCGTTTTTTTTCTTTTCCAAAACGATAGGTTATATTTACCTTTATCTGTCTTGATTCTCCCTTTCCCCAATTCCACAGACGGAAACCTTCAAAAGCGGCATCGTTATCCCAGTTATTTGTCCAGAACAGATCGGTTAGAGATAAGTTTACAGACAAACGTTTTTTAAAGAATGATCTTCCGGCAGCCAAGTCAACATAACCGCTGGAGTGCATGATTTCGTTAGCTCCCCCCTGTCGTCTAGTCGCATATGAACCGTTCAGTTCCAGTTGTAAATTCCAAGGAAGACGGAAAGTGTTCATCAAAGTAAAAATACCGGCTACCGAACCTTTTCTGAAAGTACGGTATGTATCAAAAGCAATATCTTTATACGTATAATACCCGACCAGATTCAAGTTCATTTCCCACCAGGGGAAGGGAGTAAGGCTTTGGTTACATGCAAGTGACAACTGCTGTTCTGTACCAATATTTTGGGGAGTCATAATTACCTTATCAGTCGACAAGGTATCGGTTATCTGCGCTTTATAATCCTTCATATAAGTATATGCAGCTGTGAGCGAAGTACTTTTATGACTGTATGTCACTGTCAAGCGATGCGTCTTCTGAGGCATCAGGAAAGGATTTCCTTTCCAGTACGACAGTTCATCCAGCAAATATTCAAAAGGATTCAGATCCTGATATGCAGGACGGTCAATGCGGCTGCCATAACCGATAGACAGCGATTGATCATCCTTTATCTGATAATTCAAACTAACAGAAGGAAAACAGTTAAAATAACTGTGACGATTGAATTTGCTGTCCAAACCATTTACCGCATACAACTGTCCTTCCGACCAGGTCTGCTCTCCCCGCAGTCCCAATTCCATACGAAAACGAGGACCTAGTGGACACTCATACAGTAAATAAGCAGCCAGAATTCGCTCTTTATACACGAAATCATTGGATTGGGTAGCATCCATCACTTCACCGTAATCCGTAATCTCGAAAAAGCGATAACCATTGTCTGCACTCACATCCGAATATTTTACTCCTGCTTTCAACTCTCCACTCCCCCATTTATGCTGCTGCTGATAAGCCAAGGCATAGATATGAATGTTTCTTCTATTTTGGGAACGATAAAGATAATCATTCAGAACCTTCCCCTCCGGTGTTACATAAGTATTGGGTTGTAAATTACCCGAACCACCGTCAAACCATGCATAATTGGCATCTATAGTATATTTTACTCCTTCTTTCGGAGTGGACACATAATAAAGACCGGCTCCATAACGATTCGCCCGTTGCTCATAATAGTCATTCCGGGCATAAAGAACTTGTTCCAGTTCATGATGTACGGCATCTCTGATTTCCGTAGTAGTCACAGTCTGCCCAGGACCAAAAAGCGTATTTACAGTCAACTGACCGCCAATTAGGTTCCGCTCATTGAATTTATATTCCACGTCCAAATTCCCGGAAAAAGTCTTTCTTTTATCCGTATCAGCCGTCGGGCTATAATATTCTTTTCCTGACTGAATCCGACGCATTCCATAATCCAGATCGTAATATCCCAATTGATGACGGTAATTTCCCATCAGACTGAAACGGTTCCGGTTATAACCAAATGCCATTTCGGTATTCTGACGGATATTGTTCCAGTAAGACAGTCCATTGTTCATGGAAAAAGAATACCCTTCGGTATGATATTTCTGAGTATGAATATTGATAATTCCGCCGGAACCTGCAGCATCGTATTGTGCAGAAGGATTATTGATAATCTCAACTGACTTTATCGTTTCCGTCAACAAGCACACCGGGGGTCTTCCTAAGAATATCCAAGGCTGTACCTCCAGCCAGTATTCCACTGTTTTTTGGGAAGAAGACAGTGTTGCCGTTTATCACACGCACGGAAGGATGCTGCTTTTCACCTATTATGAGGACGTTATCTAACAGAATATTGGCAGACTGAAGATGAATACGTACGGCAGTATCTTTTTCAAGGTTAAAGGGTTCACTTAAATAAGGATTATACCCCAAGCAACTGACATACAACTGTACTTTTCCTGCAGCTTTAAGACTGAAGCGTCCTTGTGCCGAAGTAATGGTCTGACTCATAGGAAATCCATCTTCTTGCTTCAAGACACTGACGACTGCTGCTTCTACTGGCTGATATAAAGAATCCGTTACAATACCCGACAGACTACATTCCACTACTTTCGTTCCTTTTTTAGCCTCAGTTTTCCGAATCACGTACGTATTTTCACGTACCTTTCTATAAATCAAAGGTTTATCTAAAAGTAGAACTGCCATGGCCCGCTCAAATGAACAACTATCCAATTTACAGGTCACCTGATAGGATTCGATATCCCTATAGTCAAATAAAATATGAATTCCACTTTTAGCTTCGATACTTTTCAAAGCATCTGCCAAACCGGCCTGCTGTAATACCACACTCATGGTTTCTACCGTTTGCGCCAAAAGAATCTGTGTTCCACACAGAAAAAAACAGAGAACTTGTACCAATTTTGATTTCATAAGGTCATTTTTAATAAGTATTTATTATAAATACGAATGACACCCAAAACGGGTACTCTTTTTTACATTATTTTCCAACAATCACTGCATTATTTTCCAGTATAATCGGAGTTTTACTGATATAATTCAACAATTCAATAATTGAAGAAAGTGACTCGTTCCGCAGTGCCTTAAAATGCAAACGGCTGTTCATGCTATCCTTATTTCGGAAAATTATGTTTACATTATACCATCTCCCCAATTCACACAGCACTTCTACTAGCGGCTGATTGTCGAAATAAAAAACTCCCCCGGTCCAGACAACAAAATCACCGATATGTGAAGTTTTCTTCATACATAACTTATCCTTGCCGGTAAGTTGTATCCGCTCTCCTGGACTGATAAGCAGACTGTCTGTCTGATGCAAAGAAAAGACCTGCAGGGAGCCGGAAAGCAAGGTAATCTTCTCTGCTTCAGTAGTGTAGTTTCTCATATTGAATGTTGTGCCCAACACTCTGACATTCAATCGTTCGGAACGCACCGTAAATGGATGTACAGTATCTTTGGCCACATCAAACAGTCCTTCTCCTTTCAGTGTTACCATACGCTCACAACGGACAAACTGTGCACTGTCATATATAAGTTTACTATCTGCATTCAACGTAACTAACGTACCATCAGGGAGTTTAAACTGCTTCTGCATTCCCCTGGGAACATATATTGACGTAATCCCGTTTACCGTTTCTTGTCTGACGGTCTGTGAGGCTGTGACTGCTTCAAACACGGTTAACTCTTCATGCTGTATTCCAAAACTATTTATAATAAAAGCCAGCACTACACAAGCTACAGCAGTAAGACTGGCAACCAATGGAATTACCGATTTTTTTCTGTGACGATTTGCAAAAGCTTTCCACTCTTCATTCACATCGGGAGCCGGAACATGCCGCCGGGCCAAAGCTTCCCTGGCAGCCAATATAGCACGTGCGTTATTCAGACATTCTTCATCCGAAAACAGTTGTTTGAGTTCTTCCGAAGTAAAGGCAGAAGGATTCTCAAGTGCTTCCAACACATGGTCCAGTCTATTTTCTGAATCTATTTTCAACATACCAATCGATATTTAATGTGTTATGAACCTGACTCAGGACAAATCTTCCCGATTATTTTCAAACTCATTCCGAATCAGACGCAATACTCTCATTATATGCTTCTTTACCCCGCTGCTGCTGATTTGATATTCTTGAGCAACCTCCGTGTATTTCTTATGACCAAAATAACATTTCATGAAGATTCCTTTCGTCGGCTCCTTTAAATCATCAATGATTTTCTCTATACAGGACATCCGATATTCATACAGATTTAAATCATCCGGAGAATCCTCTGTTATCCAATCATAGATTTCAGCAAATTGCTGTTCTATTTTTCTATGGCGCATATAATCAATACATCTGTTTCGGATAAGAGTATAAAGATATGAAGACAGAGTATCAGCTTTAAGTTCATCACGCTGTAGCCAGACTTTCTCAAAGACATCGTTGACCAGGTCTTTTGAGACTTCTTCATCTGCAATAAACTGAAAGCAATAATAATATAAACGAGAGTAATAAGTCTTATACACCTCTTCAAACCTCTCTTTGGATAACTTCCTGTTTTTATTATGAAAGTGGAAAATTGCCATGAGACAAAAGTAATAAAAAAATAAAAACCTGGACAAATTTCAACTATTCTTCCGCCTGTGCTATTCATAAGTTTTCTTATCTTAAATAGCCGGCAACCTGCTCCTCAGAGAATACCCAGACTGGAAGGTAGAACAAATTCCGGCCCTGTTCCTGATTGATCCGGAAGGAATCATCATCAAGCAAAATCCAAGTATCGAATACCTGATGTCGCTGCCGGAACATCCTTGATTCCCATAAAAATCCCTCTCTGCCACAGCCCGGAACGGCAGGCAGAGAGGGATTTCATTTTTAACCCAGATTCCTTATTTCTTTACTACTGATACGTTGTCGATCAAAGCTTTTGAATCCTTGTTCTGCAACTGGATTACCAGGATCAGGTTCTTGTAAGTATCTTCAGTAGCAGCCGATTCAGTGATTTTTCCACCCTTTGCTTCTACTCCCTGTGCACTGGCAAACGCATCCACCACTCTTGCGAAGTCGAAGTTGGCAGTCACCTTATTCCACTTGTTGCCTTTCAGTTTGCGGCTATATGCAGCAGCCGACTGCTTCTTGGTAGCCTCGTTGCTCAGGTCGAACTTCTCACGCATGATGAAGACCTTGTTGCTCTTGGCATCACAGATGAAGAAACGCACTTCAGCGTCACCGCTCACTGCCTTTGCTTCGAAAGAAACCGCATAAACTCCTTTTTCCAGACCTTCCAGGCGCTGTCCCAGATAAGCCTTATACCAAGAGTTGTTGTTGGTATTCTCAATCTGAACCACATTGCCGTGAGCATCGTCGTCGGTAGCTGCTGTAATGACTGTACCACCGTTGGCTTTTTCAAGCACGAACCAGTCTGCTGAAGCAGGAACCGTCTTATTGATTTCCTCATTCAACGGAGTGTCGAAAGTTCCGTTCTTAACCACATTCTGTGCGAAACCACCCAATGCCAGGCAGGCAAAAGCGAGAGACAATACTTGTTTTTTCATGTTCTACGATTATTTAAAAGATTAATTAATTACAACATTAACAGTGCAAAAATAATTATGCTCCGCATAAAAACCGGCTATTTCCGTACATTAATCGTATAATAAAATACATTTCTGCCGGTTTTCAGCCAATTAAAAAGGCCGCACCGACGGTACGACCCTTTCAACCTATAAAAACAACAACTAGAGTTATAACTCTTCTTTTTCCTGTTCTTCAAATTCCTTCATCAGCTTGTTCTGTACATCTGTCGGAACCAGTTCATAGCTGGCGAACTTCATGATGAAGGAAGCACGTCCACCTGTCAGTGAGCTCAACGCCGTAGAGTAGTTGGACATTTCTTTCAAAGGTACCTTGGCAGCCAGTTTTTCATAACCCTTCTCACTGCTCATACCCATAATCATACCGCGGCGACCCTGCATGTCACTCATTACATCACCCAGTTTTTCACTCGGTACAAAGACTTCCACGTCATAAATCGGTTCCAGAATCTTCGGACCGGCATTCTTGAAGGCTTCACTGAAAGCGTTGCGGCCTGCCAGCATGAATGAGATTTCATTGGAGTCAACCGGGTGCATCTTTCCGTCGTATACAATCACACGTACGTCACGGGCATACGAACCGGTCAGCGGACCCTGTTCCATACGGCTCATGATACCCTTCAGGATAGCCGGCATGAAACGTGCGTCGATGGCACCACCTACCACACTGTTTACGAATACCAGTTTACCGCCCCATTCCAGGTCGATGACTTCCGTACCCTTCACGTTCATCTTGTATTCCTGACCATTGAACTTATATGTATCAGGAGCCGGCATGCCTTCGTAATACGGTTCTACAATCAGGTGTACTTCACCGAACTGTCCGGCACCACCCGACTGCTTCTTATGACGGTAGTCGGCACGTGCAGCCTTGGTAATGGTTTCACGATACGGAATCTTCGGTTCATAGAACTGAATCTGCAGTTTTTCGTTGTTCTCGATACGCCATTTCAGAGTACGCAAGTGGAACTCACCCTGACCGTGAACCAGAATCTGCTTCAATTCCTTAGACTGTTCAATTACCCAGGTCGGATCTTCCTCACGCATACGGTTCAGGATAGCCATCATCTTTTCTGTATCGGCTTCATTTACCGGACGGATGGCACGGGTATATTTCGGATTCGGATATTTAATGAAGTTGAAACGGTTTTCACAGTCCTTGCCGTTCAGGGTATTGCCTGTCTTCACGTCTTTCAGTTTCACTGTACAACCGATATCACCGGCACGGAGTTCATCCACCTTTTCACGGTTGGCACCGGCACACACATAAAGCTGAGCCATACGTTCCTTCGAACCACGGTCGGCATTGTTCAGGTCGTCACCTTCGTGAACCACACCACTCATTACCTTGAAGTACTGCACATCACCGATATGAGGCTCAACCGCAGTCTTGAAGAAATACAATGAAGTAGGCGCATCACACTTCGGTTCTACAGGTACCCCGCGTGTATTATGTACCACAGGCATTTCGTCTACAAACGGAACCACGTTGCCGAGGAATTCCATCAGACGGCGTACACCCATGTCCTTGCCTGCACATACGCAGAATACCGGGAACATACCGCGTGCGGCCAGTCCCTTGCGGATACCTTCACGCATTTCGTCTTCTGTCAGCGATTCCGATTCAAAGAATTTTTCCATCAGGGTCTCGTCGTGTTCGGCTGCAGCTTCCACCAGTGTCTTGTGCCATTCCTGTGCCTTTTCCATTTCTTCGGCCGGAATGTCTTCGATAGTAGGAGCACCGCCTTCCGGACCCCAAGTATATTTTTTCATCAAAAGTACATCGATCAACGAATTAAAGTCGGGTCCTGTAGCCAGCGGATACTGAACCGGAACAACTTTAGAACCGTAATTTTCTTTCAACTGTTCGAGAACGTGGTCGAAGTCACACTTTTCACTGTCAAGCTGGTTTACCAGGAAAATCACCGGTTTACCCAGTTTCTCCGTATAACGGAAATGATTCTGTGTACCCACTTCCGGACCGTACTGACCGTTCAGCAGCAAAATAGTCGTATCCGTTACATTCAGTGCTGTCATGGCCGCTCCCACAAAGTCATCACTACCCGGACAGTCGATAATATTCAGTTTCTTACCATTCCACTCCACATGAAATACGGTAGAGAATACAGAGTAACCATACTCCTGCTCTACCGGAAAATAATCGCTTACCGTATTCTTGGCAGTAATTCTGCCGCGACGTTTTATAATACCACTCTCATAGAGCAGCGCTTCTGTGAGGGTGGTCTTACCTGATCCATCATTGCCAAGAAGGGCAATATTCTTAATTTCGTTGGTCTGATATACTTTCATGGTATTTCAAGATTTAATTAGTAAACGAAAGGATATGCTTTTCATATCTCTTGATTTTTAAGTGTGCGCAAATTAGAAATTAATGTTCAGAAATGCAACACTTACATTCGTGTTACTAAACTATGTTTTTAGGCAGAAAGCGGCAACCGGAGGAGTTAATATACAGCATGACAGCCGATAAATTCTGCGATTTTTTCCTACCTTTGCAGGAAACAAAAACAGAATATTCGCTCCATGGCCGGCATTTACATTCATATTCCATTCTGCAAGCGCAGATGCATTTACTGTGATTTCTTTTCGACTACGCAAAGTGAGAAAAAAGAGGCGTATGTACGCGCCCTCTGCAAGGAACTGGAACTGCGCAGGGATTATCTTCCGCAGGAGGAAATCGCTACGGTATACCTGGGAGGCGGAACGCCTTCACAACTGGAAGAAAAGGATTTCGGCCAGATTTTCGACACGCTGTACCGCCTTTATCCGGTCAGCAAGGATGCTGAAATCACCCTGGAAGCCAACCCCGACGACCTGACGCCGGAGTATGTCAGCAGCCTGCGCTCGCTTCCGTTCAACCGTCTCAGCATGGGCATACAGACCTTTCAGGAAGAAACCCTCCGTCTGCTCTGCCGCCGGCATACGGCCCGTCAGGCCAAAGAGGCTTTCTACCGTTGCCGGGAAGCGGGCTTCCAGAACATCAGCATCGACCTGATGTACGGTTTGCCCGGAGAGACACTGGCAGCCTGGGAAAACGACCTGCAGGAGGCACTGGCCATGCGTCCCGAACACATTTCGGCCTATCACCTGATTTACGAAGAGGGTACCCGCCTGTGGCAACTGCGGGAAGAGCACCGGGTGGAAGAAGCCGACGAGGACCTGAGTGTCAGTTTCTTTACCCTGCTGATTGAGCGCCTGAAAGCAGCGGGATACGAACATTATGAGATTTCCAATTTCTGCCTGCCGGGAAAGCATTCGCGCCATAACTCCAGTTACTGGACAGGCATCCATTACCTGGGATGCGGACCTTCGGCACATTCCTACAACGGTCTGTCGCGGCAATGGAACGTAGCCTCACTGGAAAAGTACATGGAGGGAATTGAACGGGGAATTCCTGACACCGAAGGCGAAGAGCTCGACCTGTATACCCGTTACAACGATTTTGTCATTACTACCATCCGTACCTGCTGGGGAATGCCGCTCAGCCGGCTGGAAAAGGAATTCGGGCACGAACTGTATGCGTACTGCCTGCGCATGGCGGCACCTCATATCCGGCAGAAAATGCTTGAGATCAAGGATGGAGTCCTGAAGCTGACAGAGAAAGGAGTCTTTATCTCCGACGGAATCATGAGTGACATGCTGTGGGTGGAATAAAATAAAAACGAAATAATACAATAAGCCCGCCATTCATCGCAGGATAAATGGCGGGCTTCCAGTATCTGTAATCAGCTTACCTCAATCTTATTTAGCCAGGCTGTACACGATGTCCATGATCTGCTTACCCAGTTCGTCGGCAGCTTCCATGGTAGATGCTTCCGAGTATACACGGATAATCGGTTCGGTGTTGCTCTTGCGCAGGTGTACCCACTTGTCGGCAAAGTCAATCTTCACACCGTCGATGTCATTGATTTCCTCGTTCTTGTACAGTTCCTTCACTTTTGCCAGGATAGCATCCACATCCGTTTCCGGTGTCAGGTCGATACGGTTCTTGGCAATGCAGTATGCCGGATACGAAGCACGCAGCTCGCTTACCTTCTTGCCTTCATGAGCCAGGTGACTCAGGAACAAAGCGATACCTACCAGTGCGTCACGTCCGTAGTGAGATTCCGGATAGATGACTCCACCGTTTCCTTCTCCACCGATTACCGCATGAGTTTCCTTCATCTTGGTTACTACGTTGACTTCACCTACGGCTGAAGCATTGTATTCCATACCGTACTTACGGGTTACGTCGCGCAGTGCACGGGTAGAACTCAGGTTGGATACCGTATTTCCCGGAGTGTGCTTCAATACGTAGTCGGCTACAGTTACCAGCGTATATTCTTCTCCGTACATGGTACCGTCTTCACAAATCATGGCCAGACGGTCTACGTCAGGGTCAACTACGAAGGCTACATCTGCCTTACCGCCCTTCATCAGGTTCATGATGTCTCCCAGGTTCTTTTCCAGCGGTTCCGGATTGTGCTGGAAGTCGCCAGTCGGCTCACAGTACAGTTTTTCTACATGCTGTACGCCCAGCTGCTCCAGCAACTGCGGCAGCACGATACCGCCCACCGAGTTCACACAGTCGATAGCCACACGGAAGTTGGCCTTGCGGATAGCTTCCACGTCAACCAGCTTCAGTGCCAGTACACTGTCGATGTGCTTCTGGTTATAAGTATTGTCTTCTCTGTATTTTCCGATATGTTCGATGTCAGCGAACTCAAATTCCTCGGCAGCCGCAATGCGAAGTACTTCATTGCCTTCCTGCGCATTCAGGAACTCTCCGTGTTCGTTCAACAGTTTCAGTGCATTCCACTGTCTTGGGTTGTGACTTGCAGTAAGAATGATACCTCCGCATGCACCTTCCATGGTCACTGCCAGTTCGGTTGTCGGAGTAGAAGCCAGACCGATGTTTACCACATCGAATCCCATTCCCATCAAAGTACCGCATACCACATTCTTTACCATTTCACCCGAAATGCGGGCGTCACGTCCTACTACAATCTTGTTGGTCGTAACCGTGGTTGTACGACGAATCAGCGTTGCGTAAGCCGATGTGAATTTCACGATGTCCAGCGGATTCAAACCTTCCCCCGCCTTACCTCCGATAGTACCTCGGATTCCAGAAATAGATTTAATTAATGTCATATTTATTTACCTAAATTATAAGTGATTTCATAAAAACAGGGGTACACCCGCTGACTGGCAGTGCTGGTGCCTTGTCCGTGAGGAACAATCAGGCGCACGCGAGCCACCTTGGCCGAAGACTGTGTACGTCCGGGTTTGATGTACTTGAACGGAACCAGCCAGCCCGACGGAACCGACGTGGTTCCATATGTCTGTGACATACTGTTCGAATGGGCTTTTGTAAATGAGGCGGAATACGAAGTCCCGCTGATGGTCAGCTTATATTCTTCGGGAAACAGCTCGATGGTAGAAGAACCTGTCAGCTGCATGTTCAGCAACAGGGTATCACCCGCCAGGAAGCCCAGGTCGTCGCGCGACTGTACGGCCACTTCTACAAAACGTGACAAGATTTCATACGAACCGTCCTGAAGGATTTCGCCTTCCTCACCGTCCTCGCCTTCAGGTCCCTTGCACATGATGTTCATGTATACGCCGCTTTCCTCGAAAAGCACATATTCGTTCTCATGTGTGATGGTATCCTGAGCATAGAAATCCTTCTCACTGATTACCTTATAGTCGTGACTCAAAATCCAGGCATTGATTGCATCTGCCTCGTCTTCTTTCATTTCCGCATAGGTTTTGCCGTTGTTACAACTTTGCAAGACGCACGACAAAACTCCGATAACTACCACTAAAAATTTTATTTTTTTCATTCTTCACCTTATATTATAGCAACAAAAGTAATAAAACTTCCTTTATTAACACCAACGAAAAAGATAAATAAAAAAAACAGTATACAATTTTATATTAAAATTGCATGTACGGTGAAAAACCATACAAGACAACGGGAAACCGACAAGCAGACAATCGTTCACGCATCGTTATCCGTTGGAGAAAAGGCCGCGGCCTTTTTCCGGAAAGCTGGCGGCCTTTTTGAAAAAGATCGCCTGCTTTCTCCTCATGCATAACGGTCCGTGTAACCACACACCGAAGTGTGTCATGTCTTCCCTGCCCGCGTCAATCCGCCCGGTCTGTTTTTTCAGTTTTTCTGCAAAAGAGGCTCGTACTTCACCAACGCCTGCTTGAAGCGTTCGATGGCTTCTTCCATTGTTCCGTAAAACTCACCTCCCGAGGCATTCAGGTGTCCTCCACCGTTGAAGAACTCCGAAGCAACCTGGTTGCAGGGGAATGCTCCTACCGAACGGAGGGAAACCTTGATCATGTTCTTTTCGGTATCCTCACGCAGGAAAACGGAGAAACAGATGCCTTTCATCTGCAACGGAATGTTGACAAAGCCTTCCGTATCTCCTTTCACGTACTGGAAGCGTCCCTGCTCTTCCTTTGTCAGCCAGATCAGTGCCGCACGGAACTGCGGGAAGACTTCCATCTTGTCGTACAGTACGTATCCCATCAGCCGGAGACGTCCTTCGGAGTACGTATTGAACACCTTGCGGTAGATTTCATCCTTATCAATGCCCTTCGAGAGCAGTTCACTGATGATGAAGTAGATTTCACGGCTGTTGGAATTATAGGTAAATCCTCCCGTATCGGTCATCATACCGGTATAAATACATTCGGCACCCTCGCGTGTGATGTCTTCGAAATATCCCATCCGGCAGATGAGACGGAAAACCAGTTCGGAAGTCGACGAAATTTCCGGATGAGAAATCGTTACCCGGCAGAAATCTTCCGGATGCAGGTGATGGTCGATAAGTACCCTGCGTCCCGGGGCCTCTCCCACCACGCGGGCCATGGCATCGATGCGCGACAAGGCATTAAAGTCCAGACAGCAGATCACATCGGCCTCACCGATGAGCTTGTCGGCAAATTCCGCATACTTGTCGTAACGGATGATGTCCTTGGCTCCCGGCATCCAGCGAAGGAAATCAGGAAATGCATTCGGTACAATGACGTTCACGGTCTTTTCCTGAGTTTCCAGGAAATGCATCAGTCCCAGCGAAGAGCCGAGTGCATCTCCGTCGGGAGAGACATGGGTCACAATCACAATTTTGTCCGCACGTTCGAAATATTTAGCGACTTTGTCAATATTGGCCTGAAGTATTACTTTTGATAGCATATATGTATATCTGATAGTGTTGATTAAGCGGCAAATGTACGAAATTTTAATTTTATATCATAACGGAATACCGTAATATCCTTTTTCGGATACATCAATATAGGTCAGCCCCCGTTCCTCACAGGCTTTCCGTATCCATGCTTTCTGTTTATGGCTCAACGATTTGTCGGCTACTACGGTATGAAACTGGAACACCCGCAGCCAGTGGTCCAGCCCTCCCTGGAAGCCCCGGCAGAGATACAGGCAGTCGACTTTCAGGGGCAAGGGCGACTGACGGCTTTTCCAGCGTCCGTCGGATACCCTCACGATGCACCTTTCCCCTACCCGGTAGATACCCGAAGGTGACGAAAGCAGGCGGGAGGTAAAAGGAGTCTGCAGGTAAACCTGGCTGCGGCTCATGCAGATTTCCCGGGGCGGAGGAGAAAAGGATTCATATACCACCGAAGCCAACAGACAGGTTGCGGTTCCGAGGGTCAGTATCAGACAACGGGCCGGCCGGCGGTAATACAGGTAAGCCGCAAAGCCGCAGACACACAGTGCAAGCAGCCAGGCCTGAACTTCAGAAAGATAACATGCTGCGGGACGGTCACCCGAAAGGCTCTGTATCACCTGCATTCCTCCGCTCATCCACCGGGTGACGGCAGAAAGGGCGGCTACACTCCAACTGCATAATACCGGCACGGGCAAAAGCAGCAGGGACAGCAATGCGAAACAGAGAATGGCGGCAGCCAGTGGCGTAACCATCAGGTTGCTTATAATAAAATAGGTAGGAAAAGTGCCAAAATAATGGGCTACCAAAGGCAGGGTGCCGATTTGTGCCGAGACAGAAAGTGCCGTGACCTGCCAGGCCCAACGGACCATGCGATGACGGGGCTGCCACAGGTCGCGGAGCAGCGGATAAAAGAAGAGAATGGCAAATACGGCCGCAAACGACAACTGGAAGCCGACATCGAATAAATAAAACGGATGATATGCCAACATCAGGAAAGCGGAAAGGCTCCAGGAGCAGGCACCCGAATAGCGGCCGCCGGATACGGAGGTAAAAAGCACGTAAAGGGTATACATCGTCACGGCACGCACCACCGAAGCACTCAGTCCCGACAGGAAGGCAAAGCCCCACAGAAAGGCAACTACCGTAAACAGCAGCAGCTTCTTTCCTCCCGGCAGCCAGCGCAACGGATGGAGTAGGACCGACAGCAGCAGGACCAATACTCCGACGTGGAGACCGGACAAAGCCAGTACGTGACTGGCCCCTGCCACGCTGTAGGTGGTACGCAACTCACGGCTCAGCTCACTCTTGTCGCCCACGGTCAGCGCCGAGACTACGGCAAGTACATCCCCTTCCAGGTTCCACGAACGGTAGGTATCCACCACCTGTTCGCGCAACCGCAAGGCCCACTGCCGCAAGGTAAGCCGCGGCTCTCCGGCCAGTTTCTTCCAGTTGCCCGAAAAAACAATGGCCGTTCCGCTCACCCCCTGCCGTTCCAGGTAACGGCCATAATCAAATCCCATCCGTGAGGAATCAGCCCCCGACGCCTCCACCACGGTACGGAACAGCATCCGGTCGCCACACCTCAGAGAAGGCTGAAGCGAATCACTCATCCAGGAAAGCAGGATCTTCCGGTCCACCGCTTTCCACTCTCCCGTCAGCGAGTCCCTCCCGGCTTCTACCCTGACCAGGGCCTGCCGGGTCTTCAACCGGATACGGGGCGCCTCATCCAACTGCCCGATATAGATTCTCTCCCCCGCATCCCAGTCGTACCGGATTTCTCCGCGGTGCAGGAGGACGGACACTCCCCCTGCCAGTCCCACCGCCAGGGCAACGAGCATGCCGAAAACCGCACGATAGCGGTACGAAGAGAAAAAATACACGACAAAGGCCGCCGCCAGCACACAAACAAAAAGCCCGGCAAGCATGCACAGGCATTCTTGCCGGACCATCAGTCTGTCCGTGACAACGATTCCCGCCGCCCCTGCTACGGTAAGACGGAAAACAGGATATGATGTCAGGCGGGAGAACATCCCACCGGTTATTTCAGATTCTTCATCTGACGGATCATGTCTACCATGTCAGGAGCCTTGAATACGGCATTTCCTGCCACCAGCACATCGGCACCGGCCTCAACCAGTTGCGCTCCGGTCTGCAGGTTGACACCTCCGTCGACTTCAATCAGGGCCTGTGAGCCGGTACGTGCGATCAGTTCACGCAACTCACGCACCTTGTTCAGGGTATGCGGAATAAACTTCTGTCCGCCGAAACCCGGATTGACACTCATGAGCAGTACCATGTCCACGTCGGAGATGATATCGGCAAGCAGCGATACCGGAGTAGCCGGATTCAGGGTCACACCCGCCTGCATGCCCGCATCCTTGATCTGCTGCACCACCCGGTGCAAGTGCGGACAAGCCTCGTAATGCACGTTCATCATCATGCTGCCCAGGTCCTTTACCTCACGGATGAATTTCTCCGGCTGTACGATCATCAGGTGTACATCCAGCGGTTTCTCACACAGTTCGGCCACGTATTTCAGTACCGGAAAACCGAAAGAGATATTGGGTACGAATACACCGTCCATGATGTCAATGTGCAGCCAGTCGGCCTCACTGCGGTTGATTTTTTCCAGGTCGGCTTTCAAGTTACCGAAATCGGCTGAAAGCAAAGAAGGGGATATTTTCAAATCTTTTGTCATATCAAAATATATATACTGTATGGATTTACTATGTTATGTAGGTCGGCGGCATTGCTGCCGCTTTCCCCATTAAGAACTGTACGTGCGACTTTCACCGCATACAGCTCCGATAATTC